>Ga0208251_1000003_pt1 | contig 168713 bp, 231 predicted proteins | sample CryBogCBE15Jun09_FD_184560 | JGI IMG/M metagenome (GOLD analysis project Ga0208251, IMG submission 184560) | Freshwater microbial communities from Crystal Bog, Wisconsin, USA - CBE15Jun09 (SPAdes) (version 2) | ecosystem: Environmental > Aquatic > Freshwater > Lake | place: Crystal Bog...
ATCTAAGCAATCAACTAAGCCTAGATATAAAGATGACTATCATATGAATGGTGGTTATAGTTCTGATTTGGAATCATTCATCATTGACAGACCACAAATCAAATTATGGACACATGGCCACACACATGATGAATTTGATTATATGATTGGTTCTACCCGTGTTGTTTGTAACCCACGTGGTTATGATGCTTATGAAGAACAAGCAGATAGATTCAAATTAAAGTATATTGAGGTGTGATATGGGAATGTTTGACTATGTTCACTATCAAGGTAAGGAGTATCAATCAAAAGATACTCCTAACCAATTAATAGACAATTACAAAATTGAGGTTGACCAAGAATCTGGTCAAGAGTATCTTTGGGTTGAAGAATATGATTCTGAATATGTTGAAGAAGAAGGATATTTTCTTGGCGGTTATCTAAAACAATTTAATGAACGATGGGTTTTTCTAGAAGACTTTGATGGTCTAATAAAGATATACCGACAGTCGGATGATAAGACAAAATGGATCACATACAAGTTTTTGTTTATGAATGGTCGTATGATTAAGAAACAATATTTTGAGGAAAATGAATGATGAGTGATAAGAAATTGTATTTGGTTGAAACAGTATCCATGTTTCGTATGCGTTATGTCATTGAATCTGAAGATGAGTCCCATGCTCTTGATGAAGTAACAATTCATGCCACAGGTGGTGAAACATTAAAAGAATTCTCACAGAAACATATTGATGAAGTCATTGTATCATCAAGAAAAATATCCAATAAATCTTATTTGAAGTTGTTTGATAAAGATAATGACTATCTTAAAAATTGGAATGAAGAACAAAAGTTACAATATGTAAACTGGATTGACTATGAAAAGAATTCTAATAACGGGTGATAAAGGTTATATTGGCCAACATCTGCGTAAGATGTTAGAAGGTGAATATGATGTTGATGGTGTTGATATGAAATATGACAAAGACATCTTTGATTTGACATATTCTATTCATAACCAACACTATGATACTGTGGTTCATCTAGCGGCTTTTGTTAAAGTAAATCAATCAATTCATTTTCCATATCAATATTATCACAACAATATTGATGGTACCAGAGTTGTTCTTGTGAATTGTAATTATGATAATTTCATCTTTGCTTCAACAGGTGCAGCCGAGAATCCTGTAAGTCCTTATGGATTATCCAAACGTGCAGCCGAGGATGTTGTAAAAGAATATTGTACTCGGTATTCCAAGGATTATACCATATTCCGGTTTTATAATGTCGTTGGATCAGATGGATTTGAACCAACTAATCCAGATGGTCTAATGTTGAACCTGATGAAATCCGAAGCGTCAGGACAGTTTAATCTGTATGGATATGACTATGACACACCAGATGGTACGGCACTCAGGGATTACGTCCATGTCAATGAGATATGTACTGCCATTAAGAAAGCCATAGAGAAACCTGCCAATGGATTAGAAAACCTAGGACATGGTGAAGGAACATCCGTATTGGATATGGTAGAGACATTCAAGAGGGTAAATTCAATTGACTTCAAGGTTAACCTGTGTGACAGGAGACCTGGAGATTTACCGGTTTCCGTTCTAAAAAATGTCTCGCCATATATGGAAAAACAGTATACAATAGAAAAATTACTGGAGATTTGAAATGCGGGCCGATGATGTTGATAGACTGATTAAACAAGCAGAACAAGCTATCATTGATTCTAAGAAATCTGTGTTCGACCTTATTGAACACAATGAAATGTTAGATGACGATGGTTATCCTACTGATGCTTGCTTAGATGTGATTAGATTGTGGCATTGGAATGATTCGAAAGGTTGGTTTGAATTTATTAAATCTGTTTGGTGTTATACTAATTATTGGCATGAAAAATTCAATGAAGACACCTTACTCTATGAATATCATATATCAACTGCTGGTTGGTCAGGTAATGAAGATATCATCCGTGCAATGCAAGACAATGGTATGATGTGGTATCTAAATTGGTACCAATCAAACCGTGGTGGACATTATGTATTTCAATTAAAAGAATTTAAGGACGATGAATGAAAGTGTATATTAGTGGCTATAGAGACCATTGGATTTCTCCGTATACAATTCTGAAAAAGGTTTGTTTTTGGGAGAAAGATGATGATGTATTCTACAACCTTGAAGACAAGCCAAACCACAAATATGATAAGTGGGTGAATCGTTTGACTCCTATTTGTATGGGTATTCAAAAGGTGTTGAACTTAATTTATCCAAAAATCGAATATGTGAAGATTGACCGTTGGGATACATGGTCAATGGATCACACCTTGGCTTACATCATTTTACCAATGTTAAAGCAATTAAAAGAAAGTAAACACGGTGCACCTTATGTTGAAGATGAAGATGTACCAAGAGAATTGTGGTCTATCTACGCCTTTCCAACAGAAGAATATGGTACCGATGGCAATCATTTCAAACGATGGGATTGGGTACTCGATGAGATGATTTTTGCTTTTGAATGTAAGAACGATGAGTCATGGCAAGAGGCATTTAGTTCAGGTGTATCTGACCACATAAGTGTAGCGTGTGAATGGGATGAGAACGGCAAACCTAAAATGTTCAGATTAGACGAAGGACCAAATCATACATATAAATGTGATTATGAAGGAATGAAAGTTGTTGAAGACCGTATACAAAATGGTTTTCGTTTGTTTGGAAAGTATTATCAAAACCTGTGGGACTAAGGAGACAATATGAGTAACGAAGAAGACAAGTTTAAACATTCAAAACGGTTACTCAAAGATGAGAACGCTATCAAAAAACAAGAGAAGATAGCACATGAGTATGGCCATGAAGTAAAAGATCCACACCGATTCGTTAAACATCATTCAATGAATTGTGGTAATCCAAAATGTGTATTGTGTATGAACCCAAGAAAATCTTTTGGTGAAAAGACAATACAAGAACAAAGGTTAGAACAAGCAAGGTTACAGGAAGAATAATGTTTTCTATTATGAATTATATTGAAGCTAAACGTAGGTTGGAACTATCTACTGAAACCATCCAGATGATGGGCGGTGAAATTGAATGTAATCAAATGCTGTTGGCTCAACATGAGATGATTCAATTAGAATTGGATTATCACAAGACTGTATTTGTGAATCGTATATTAATATTAGGATTGGTTGCCATTATTAGTTTTATTGTGTTATACTTTGAGGTGCTTTGATGTTTGAAATAAGTGATAGAGTTAAGTGGTGGGTTAAATCTATATTTTCAATTCTAACTTGGTGTGTTTTATTCTTGGCCTTATTTTTGGCCTATGGTAAACAACAAGAAGATGTGTTGAAGTTGAAAGATTATAAAGATGGTATACAAAATCACCTCGTTTGGGATATTAAAGGACAATGTTTCTTTGTTAGACCTCATACCGATGTGACTACATACCTAATTCGTGTTTCTGATTGTGATAAAAAATAAGGAGTGATATATGAGTTTGTTTATTGAAGTGAATTCCATAGAAAAAGGTTGTCCTGTTTTGGTTAATTTGGATGAAGTAATTGAGATTGCACCTCTCGCTAGTGGTGGTTGTCATTTATTCTTTGTAGACTCTGCTTCTGTTGGTGGTAAGAATGCTATGAAGGTATCTGATTCATATGCTTTGTTCAAACAATTGGCTATGCAAATGGTAACACCTGAAGATATTGCTAAACGATTCCCAAAGAAAACGGAAACTAAACCTGAAGTTGTACACCCAGTTGTTCAACCAACAAAAGTTTTTAAAGGTAAAGGTGACATGGAAGGCCTGGACATTCCTAAACTAGGAAGTTAAGATGAATGATTTATTGAGAGGTACCTTTGGGTGGATTCGTGATGACTGGAATAGCAATAAGTTTCGTTTTGTTATTGAGTTGTTCGCTTGGGCTATTAGTGTTGGGTGTTCGCTTACAATGGCGATTACCGTGCCTAATCCTCCCCTTATGGCTATGTATCCCATTTGGATTGCTGGTTGCTGTATGTACTCTTGGGCTGCTTATACTAGGAAATCTTTTGGAATGTTGGCTAACTACCTCTTGTTAACAACTATCGACACCATGGGTCTTATTAGGATGTTAGTGAATGGATGATTTTTTATATACAAGTGAATTGAAAGATAAGTTTAAGTTTCCATTTGATGGAATTGAAACTATCAATCGTAATTGTGGTACTCTATGGCAAGATATGTTTGTTACGGCAGTATTGAATGGTAAAAAGAATGGTACATACTTTGAGATTGGTGCTGCTGAACCATTTTGGATGAGCAACACAGCCATGCTAGAACAACTCTTTTCATGGACTGGTGTATCTTTAGAATTGGAATATGCCAAAGTACAAAGGTTTATTTCAGAGAGAAAGAATCCTTGTTACACAGCTAATGCTTTACTTGTTGATTATAAGAGTATGCTTAGTCGTGCTAATTTATTGGGTGTTGTGGATTACTTGTCTATTGATATTGAACCACCGGAAAACACACTACAGGCTCTTAAAAGATTACCACATGATTTGGTAAAGTTCCGTGTAATTACATTTGAACACGATCTCTATAATGGTGGTCAAGCACCAAACGTCAGGACAGAAAGCAGAAGATTCCTAAAAGAATTAGGATATCACCTGGTTGTTAATGATGTTGGCTTAAACGGTAAGAGTGTAGAAGATTGGTGGGTTCATCCTGAACTAGTTGACATGGACCGTATTGATATGTTACAATGTGATAACGAAACAATGATTAACTTTAATGATTATATGGTGGCACAATGATGTTCTTTTTTAAACCTAAGGAAATACACTTAGATTGTTTTACCAGCAGACCTGAAGTATACAAATTTTCTTCTGTTGACTATTCACACAAATTTTATCCGGAATGGTGGTTAAAATTACCAAAAACGTACCAAGCAATGATTGCTCCAGGAAAAATTAGTGAAACACCAACTATGAAAGGTTGTATTGGTTTTATAAATTATTACAAACACGGAATAACAATGCCGTTATGGTCCGATTTGAGATTAACGTATCTTCCTGATCAAAGAGAATTTGATGTCAATTTTTCTTATAAGAAATGTACTTACACAAAACATCATATAGAACAAATGTCTGGACTTATAAATCCTGATGAGTTCTCTCATGTTAAATTAATAAGTCCTTGGATCTTCAAGACAAAAGAAGATATTCAATGGGTTTGGTCACAAAACACTTGGAATTTTTCTCCAATTAATAAAATAATAATGCCTCCAGCAATTATTGATTTTAAATATCAACATGGAACAAATATTAATTTCTTTATTTCTAAAAAAATTAGAGAATGCTTAATACCAAATAATCAACCTTTGGTAAATATTATTCCTTTGAGTGAGAGAAAAGTTGAAATACATACACATTTGGTAGATGATAGAGAAATGGAAATTTTATCAAATAATAGTTTTCCTACTTATTTTAAAAACAAATATAGAAAAACAAAAGAACTTATGATCAAACAGGAAAAAGAACAAAAAAAATGTCCTTTCGGATTTGGAAAATAATTTGACTTTTAACTTTGAATGTGATACAATTATATTATGTTAATAAATCCTACTAAACAATTAGTGTATGGTGGCTATGGTGTTACCAATTACCAAACAAACTATGGTTCTTCAAGTCCATATAAACTGGAAATTCCACAACCTTGTATTGAAGTAAATAAGACTTTACAATATGAGTTTCGTGTGTTAGAATCGGTCAAAGGTGATGAGGTAACTAAAGTTGGTCTACAAGTTAAAACTTATGAAGTAGACCATTATGGTAACCGTGTGATGATTTGTGATTGGACTGATGTTGAAAGAGTAAGACTTGAAGTATGAATATTTTTTATCTACATCCGGACCCCAAACAATGCGCTCAATGGCACATCAGCAAGCATACCACAAAAATGGTAGTTGAATATGCTCAATTACTTTCTACTGCCCACCGTATTATTGATGGTACTTTGTCTACTGGCCTCTCTGAAGCTGGTCGAAAACAAACGAGATATGTTCTTCCTGACGAGCGTGAGCATATACTGTATCGCTCTACTCATGGCAACCATCCTTCAGCTGTTTGGGTAAGACAATCAGATGCCAATTACAATTGGCTTTATCAATTATTATGTGAACTATGCGAAGAATACACATATCGTTATGGTAAAATTCACTCTACCGAACGATTGTTAGAAACACTTTGTTTTACACCCAATAACATACCACATGGTCCATTTACACCACCCACTCCAGCTATGCCTGATGATGTAAAAATACCAAATGATTCTATGGCCTCGTACCATAATTACTACATAAATAATAAAAAGTCCTTTGCCTCATGGCAAGGTCGTGTTAACTCTCGTGATGTACCTAACTGGTTTAAATGATGTTTGGTGAAGAATTTATACATCAAGAATATCTTCACGATTTAAATATTTGTGATGATATTATAAATTATTTTGAGAATTCTGATAAAAAACACAAAGGTCAGACTAGAGGTATTGTTAAACCGGAAATGAAAGATTCTACCGATTGTAATTTAAAACGTAACAGTTCGGAATATAAGAATTATTCTCAACAATTACAAAAAGTTGTTAACTCTTATATTGGAAAATTTCCAAGATGTAATTCTTCTTTACCTTGGAGCGTTTTAGAAGAAATGCAAATACAAAAATATGAGCCAGGTCAGGGATATTATTCATGGCATGCGGAAAGGCCTGGTGTCACTATACCCGTGTTATCTAGACATTTAGTTTTTATGACTTATTTAAATGATGTAACTGATGGTGGTGGTGGTACAGAATTTTACCATCAAAAGTTAATAACAAAAGCTAAAAAAGGATTGACGTTAATATGGCCAGCCGATTGGACTTTTACACATCGAGGCGAAGTTTCTCCGACTCAAACTAAATATATCATAACTGGATGGTTCAATCATCATCAAAGACCATAATATTATGCCAACATATCAATTTTTAAATACTGAAACCAATGAAGTTGAAGAACACCGTATGTCATACACGGTGTTGGATGAATTCAAAGATAATAATCCCCACTTACAAAGACATTTCACCGTAGACGGCCTTGCTGGTCTTGGTGATGGTATGCGTATGTCAACTCCAGGTACTGGACAACCTGTCAAAGCTTTTGAACAAGGTGTGATTCAACGTATAAAAGATACCGTTCCTGGTAATAATTTACATAAATCACACAAAACAAAAATGCCTAGAGAGTGGTGAAATGAAAGAACCTCAAATTAAAATTTTGGCCGCAGGAAATGTATTTTCTCGTATGATGTTTTTTGAAAAAAGTGGAGATACAACATATTCACATCAACACGAGTATGATCATGGAACATTATTAAGTTATGGTAGCGTTCTATATGAAGTATTAGATGAAAATAAAAATGTGGTAAAATCAAAAGAATTTAATGCACCAACTTTTATTTTTGTTCCTAAATTAACATATCATAGATTGGTAGCACTAGAAGACAATACAGTTTGTGCTTGTATACATGCTCTAAGAACCATAGATAATGAATTATTAGATCCTGATTTTTTAATTGATAATAAAAATTTTGAATACGGTGAAATGCCATCTTTTATTCATAAAGAAACTGGTAAACTTATGAGACCTGCTATTGTAAAGAAACCTCATGAATAAAGTGATTCAAATTCCAGCTTTATTTCTCCCAAAGAAAGGTGAGCATGAACAAAAAGCCCCCTTGAATAAATCTCCTTCCGTTAAATCTAATACTAACAAAAGGAGTCCTAATGTCCAAAAAAAGAATGATGTCAAGAGCGCAGCGTATCTATTACGAACAATGCAAAAAGGAACGGATATTAAAGGAGTTAGCGGAATACGCTAAAGTGGTAAAAGAATTAGAATCTAAGTCGGTTTATAGGGTGGCTGATATATAAAGAATGATTAATTAATTGGAGATATTATGACTGAAACTCAAATTGTCGGTGAAGTTACATTAGAACAAGAACAACCAAAACAAGATATATTACAAACGGAATTTCATTTTCCGTCAGCTGTCTATTGGATTGAAAAACCTGAATTTTTACAAGATGCAAGGTTTATGGCTAAGCAACACCTCAATGAAGCCAAAAAAAATAAACCTAAAGATGAATTAATGAACAAGTTATTTCCAGTAACTATGTCTTCATCCTTTTTTCATGAAGAACAAGTCGGATCTCTAGTTCAATATATTGCTCACACATCATGGAATATTTTGGCTGGCCAAGGTTATGCAATGGAAAATCATGAAGTGTTTTTAATGGATTTTTGGGCTCAAGAACACCATATGAGATCATCAAATGAAGAACACATACATGGTTTTGGTTCACAGATAACTGGTTTTTATATTCTTGATGCACCAGAAGACTGCTCTAGAATTACTGTTTTTGATCCTAGACCCGGAAAAAAACAAATTAATTTACCTGAAAGTGATATGAGTAAAGTTTCCCAAGCTTCACTTGCAGTTAATTATATTCCACAAGCAGGTAATTTATATCTATTAAATTCTTGGTTACCTCATGGTTTTACACGACATGGTTCAGAAAAGCCTTTGAAATTTATTCACTTTAATGTTGGTACTAGATGGATTCAACGACCTGTAGCTCAAAATGTAGCACCTAATACTGCCGAAATTGTATAATGAATCATTACACGATTAGATTTAATAAAAGCCGAGGACAACCAAATCGTGGTTCTCTACAACACGCTTGGCGTATCTTTGAAAATGGTACCAAAGAATACTTGGTCAAACATTTTAAAGTAAATGTTCCTGTTTACGATGAAGTTACAGGTAATGGAATTGGTGGTGACGATTGGAATATGGCCTGTGATGGTGTTATTTCTTTTGATAAAGCAACATCTACAGCAACAATTAACGAAACAATATACGATGAAATTCACATACTGCCCACCTCTTGAATTACCAAACCTAGAATCTAAAACATTTGAAGATGGAAAAAGATATTATGTAACACCTGAAGGCGAGAGATTACCTTCTGTTACAACGATCATTGGTGCCATGAAGAAACAAGAGATTATGGCATGGCGGAAACGTGTAGGTGAACAAGAAGCAAATCGTATCTCACGACAGGCTTCTGGTCGTGGTACCAATGTACATACTTTATGTGAACGATACCTTAACAATGAGAAACTTGGCAACATTATGCCAGATGCCAAGGAAATGTTTACTGATTTAATTCCTTATCTGGATAAAATTGATAACATCTGGTATCAAGAACAAGCACTATGGTCACACCAACTCGGCCTTGCTGGTCGTGTTGATTGTATTGGTGAATATGAAGGTGAACTCTCTGTTATAGATTTTAAAACATCTAAAAGAATTAAATCAAGAGATTCTATTCTTGATTATTTCTGGCAAACGGCAGCATATGCTTTGATGGCAGAAGAACTCACTGGTCAGCCTATAAATAATCTTGTTATTATCATGGCTGTTGACAATGAACAACCGATAATATTCAAAGAGAAGACTGAAGACCATATTGAGGGTCTAATTAAGGCGATTCAATTTTATAAGGAACAACAATGAAAAAACTATTTGTATTATTACTAGCTCTTGTTAGTATATCATCGTTTGCTTGGACACAACGAGCACCACAAGATCCACAAACTTGTGCTGTACATGCACCATACGGATTTCCACAATCTGTAAAACCAGTTGGTGCTATCTGCCGACAGGCTTATTTTGTAGGTTATGATGCGCCTGCCAAGTTGCCTGAATATGTTCTATACACACTTACACCACCAAATGCACTGGGTTGTGTAGCAAGAACTAATGCCTTTGCAGCAGACCAATCCGTACAAGGTGGTGCAAGACCAGATGACTATGCAGCTACTGGTTACGATAAAGGTCATATGAGTCCTGATGGCGACCTATCATGGGATCCACAGGTAGAGTATGAATCATTCTTGATGACCAATATGTCACCACAGGCAGGTTCATTGAATCGTGGTATCTGGAAACTATTAGAAACATCTGTAAGAGGATGGGCAGTTCAACTCAATCAACCATTTACAATTTATGTTGGTGGCATCTATAATGCTACTGATAAGAAGATTGGTACTGGTGTTGTAGTACCACATGCTTTTTATAAGATTGTTATTGACCAAGCAACAGGTCAAGTTGCTGGTTGGGAATTTCCACACGTTGCACCATATCCAAACCTTGGTAATGATTTGAAACCATTCCGTAAAGGTATTGCTCAGATTGAGGCTGATGCCGGAGTTCAATTTGCTTTCCCAGCTGGTGCAAAAGAACTACCTGTTGGTCAAGAATGGCCTGTGGATTTTGGTAAGTTAACTGCTGCCAAGAAGGCCAAATGTGGTAATAATGCTTCGGATGACTAAATACCGCTTGACAGTTTAAAAAAGGTAAGGTATAATGAAGATTAAGAAACTAATAATGAAATTAAATCGTGCTGAGTTTGAACATAAACTCGACAAGGTGAAAAAGTTATGGTTTAAAATTCTAAAGAAATCTATGAAGCATAAGCACACAGAGGCCGTTAGATGATTATGGTTGTATGAAGTAAATCAAAAAGTATTCTGGACGGGGGTGCGAATCCCCCCACCTCCACCAAAGATATATTGCACCAATAACGCCACGGGGTTATCTAAGGACTGCAGCCTGAAAAGTACATAGTGAGAAGTACAGATAACAGCAATGTATCTTTGATGGGGGTGCATAGTTTCGACAGGGTAACAAGTAGAGGCATGGACAACTCATCACAGAGAGATGTAAAAAGTAAATCAAAGTAACCGCAAACGACTCACGTTTCGCATTGGCTGCCTAAACGCAGACTAGGGTTCGGTGGATTCCTCGTAACAGAATATCCACCATTAATTTTAATAACAAGGAGTTTGAATGGGAACGATAGTAACAATTGGCCAAACGCCAATTAATGCAACATACACAGCAGTAACTGGTACAACTGGTGGTGCTGGTACAGGTGCTAAATTTGATGTAACAAAAACTAATGGTGTTTATACAACAGTAATCCAAGCCGCAAATCTTGGTGCTGGTTATGCCGTTGGAGATACAGTTATTATTGCTGGCACATCATTGGGTGGAACAGTTGCTAATCCTGATGTGATTGTAGTAACATCAATTGCAACTGGTGGTAAAATCTCCACATTTAGTGCAGCTGGTACAGGTCAGATTGGTAATGGTTTGAATTACACCATCATTGACGTAACTGGTGTAACATCATACAACCTAGGCGACAAGAGTTCCAATTTCACCGTTGTTAATGATACGACAAACAAAAACATTCTAGTGACATCAGCATTGATGACTGCTGTTTCTTATAAACTAGAAGGTGTTAATCGTATTGCATTTACTGATAAATCAACTGCATTTGACATTACTGGTACTGCTGGTGATGTATATGCTTTGTTGAAAGCTGGATTTGGTACAGTAAGTACAACATATGAAGGCATTGGTATCAAATTGGAAGATGCAGGTACAACAAGTGCTCAGATTTCACAAGCAATCGTGACATCTGCACCGTTCATTCTTGCTAATCCAGACATTGCTACATTTGTTAACAATGTATATACTAATGTGATGGGTGTTGCACCAACACCAACACAAGCATCACCATATATTAGTGCTTTGGCAACAGGTTCTACAACTCAGGCAGCTCTATTGAATGCAGCTGCTCATCTCACTACTTTCCAACAAACTATTGGGTTAGTTGGAGTAGCGCCAGCAACAACTGGTGTTCTAGCGGCTTCAGGTATTGATTTCATACCAGCCTAAATTCATTTAAAAAGGAAAAACAAATGAAAAAAGTAATCACAACTCTTGCTCTTGCCGCTTCCGCTTTAGCAGCCAATGCTTTTGAAGTTGGTGTGGAAGGTGTACATGATTATGGTGTTCACAAAAACGGTTATCGTGCAACAACTGAAATCTATGGTGTTGACCTAAGTGCCACACACATGGGTCATTCTTATAACCGTGTTACTGTTGGTAAAGATTTTGATTTGTATAAACTAGGCAACGCCACACTCTCTGCTGGTGCTGCACTTGCATATCAAAACACTTTAGTTAGTAAAGTTCAAAATGGTTACGGTGCTGTTATTGACGCTGACGTAACAATCAAAGTGAATAAGAGAATAGATGCTGTTGTGGGTGTAGAACACTTCACAGGACAAAGCCAAGTTAAATCATTTAACGGCAATGCAGCAACAATCGGACTAAACATCAAGTTCTGATTTTAGGGTTTGGTGGGTACCTCAAAAACCCACCCAATAAACGGGAGAACCAATGAAGTTTCTTTTAATAAGAACTCTAATGGTAATGCTTTCTTTAAGTTTTTTACCATTACTCGCTAATCCACTCACCAACAATCCAATATACGAAATCAGCCAAGAGTTTAACAAACAATTACTCTGTATGGCTAAAAACATTTATTATGAAGCTGGCAAAGAACCTTATGAAGGTAAACTAGCCGTAGCACAGGTGGTTAACAATAGAGTTAATTCTCATTTGTTTCCTAAAACTGTATGTGAAGTCGTATATCAAAAGGTTAACAATACTTACCAATTCTCGTGGGTTGGAGAAAATGTATCTGAAAAGATGAACCCATATGTTTGGGAAGAATCTCTCATGGTCGCTAAGAAATCTCTTACACAGTCTAATATACATGAGTTATTGGCCAAGACTAAGGCCATGTATTTCCATGCCACCTCGGTTGCACCTGATTGGAACCTCAAGAGAGTGACACAAATTGGCAATCATATCTTTTATGCCAAAAAATAACTTGACTTTATGATTTTATGTGATATAATAACAAAATGATTACAAATATGCCAACCAAAACCGAAATAACAGAATTCAGCCTCTTGATTGAAAATATATCATATGAGGAGAATCTGTCTTATATTGATTCTATTGTATACCATTGTGAACAAACTGGTATGGAGATAGAAATCGCCTCCACTCTATTAACTTCAATTCTTAAGGCTAAAATTCGAGAAGAAGCTGAAGAAGTTAATTTATTAAAGAAAACATCAAAGTTACCTATATGAAACCTTTAAGATTTGCTTTTATTGGATCAGGTACTGCTAGTGTTATCAGTATTTGTGCCTTATATCAAAATATCAAAGAAATAACTCAACAGGAAAAATGTTTAATACCTTTTGAAGTTTTTTGTATACATGATCCAGATATAAAAACTTTTCCTGTTGGTGAAGCTTTTGGTCCCGGACAAAGGCAAGTTATGGAAATCGTGTTAGGTTATGACTTAGAAAAAGGTGTCGATTTAGACGAAACGAACAGAAAAGGATCTAAATCATATTGGGAAAAAAATGGCGGGAATAATTTTGAGATTTGGTATCCTGCCGAAGGTATGCATGTTAATGCTGCCAAATTATCTCCTTGGTGTTTAAAAAAATTATCACTCAAAGAAAATTTCAAAGAAATACACGATAATATAATTGAAATAAAACAGTCCAATCATGAAGTGACATTGATTGGAAAAAATAGTGAGTATTCTGGATTTGATTTTGTTTTTGATTGCACCGGATCACCATCAGAAAAAGAATTAAATCCGTCAAAATATAATTTGCCTAAATTTGAATTTGTTAATACAGCACTTTTATATCAAGACTTTAAAAAATATGATGAACCGTATTCGAGCAGTTATGTTCATGAAAATGGATGGATGTTTGGCATACCATTAAAACACAGAAAGACTTACGGTTATTGTTACAATAAAAATATGACAAGTTATGATGATGCGTTGAATAATTTTCAAGACACTTTAAAAAATTATGTGAATATTGAAAATATAAATGTTGATGAAATTAAAAAATTGTCGTGGAAACAATACTACAAAAAAGATTTAGCGGACAATAGAGTATTAACTTTAGGCAATAAACTTTATTTGTTTGATCCTCATATGGGTCTTGCTGCTCATTTTTTCATGGTAGTCGTTAGGAAATTCACAAATAATTTTTTAAAACATCATTTATTTGATAATTTGCCTTTTGAGAACATGATAAACTCTTTGAATACTTGGTACAGAATTAGTATAAAAGAAATTGAAGCTTTGATTGCATTAAATTATGCCACACCAAATAAAATTGATAATCATTATTGGAATGAAATTAGCCCTAAGGCACAAAATATATTGAAAGAGTGTATAACTTTGCAGAAGTGGTTTGCTGATTGTGAAATGGGAGAAAAGGATCAATTTAATTTTCATGCGGATCGACTGATGTTTTTATATTTAAATGGTTATAACGTCAAATTAAAAGATATTTTTTATGAAAAAAATTGCAATAATCGGTAGAGGGACAGCAGGCGTTCTTTCAACCGCACACTTTTCTAGGTATTGTGGCGATTGTGAAATTGAATTATATTATGATTCAAATATAAAACCTCAACCTGTAGGTGAAGGTTCAAATTTAACTTTAAGTAAATATTTGTTTGATATACTAGACTTCAAACATTCAGAATTACCTCTGATTGATGGAACATTCAAGACAGGAGTAAAAAAAATTGGTTGGGGTGAAGGAAAAGATTTTGAACACGAGGCAACTCCGCCTCACATAACATACCATTTCAATGCTGCAGCTTTGCAAGAATACATATTAAATAAATTGAAAGATAAAATTACAATTTATGATAAAAATGTTTCGTCTGATGACATTGATTCAGATTATGTTATGGATTGTTCTGGTACACCTAAAAATTTAGATGAATTTATTATACCAGAATTTATTACAGTGAATTCAGTATATGTCACGCAATGTTATTGGGATTATCCCAGATTCTTACACACACTTAATATCACTAGACCATATGGTTGGGTTTTTGGTATACCTCTGAAGAATAGGTGTGCTATAGGTTATGTTTATAACAACAATATTAACACATTACAAGAGGTGCAAGAAGATGTTAAAAATATTTTTGATGAATATAACTTAATACCTAGTGATAAAAATATTGCATTCAGTTTCAAAAGTTATTATAGGAAAAATAATTTTCAAGGTAGAGTTGTTTATAATGGCAATTCATCATTTTTTCTTGAACCATTAGAGGCAACTGCTATATCTGTTATTGAAAATATTAATCGATATTCTTATGATATATGGTTTGATAACAATTCTATCGTACAAAAAAATAATGACTATAAACATACTTTGCAAAGAATTGAATCAATGATTTTGATGCACTATTATTCAGGTTCACCATATAAAACTGCTTTTTGGCATTTTGCTCAGGATCGAGGCCGTAAGTGTATAGAAAATTCTTTGGAAAAACATCAAGAATTAAAATTGTTAATTGAAAAACCATATTCTGATATTGATCCGAATCTTTTCACTAAAGATAGGATAAAAGGTTATGGACCTGGTTATGGACTTTGGGGTATACACGGTATGCACCTAAATTTTAATAAACTTGGACTCTACGATAAACTCAAAAGAGATTTTAACTTAAACCCTTTAAACTTGGGATATGAATAATGAATGAATATTGTATCGCTTTAACCAGTCGTTATGGCAATTTTATGATGGATAAATTTGATGAGCAACAACCTGCTCATATTCAAACATATGGCATACCACACATTCATCAAGAAATTGATTTTGTTACCAACATAGTAGACAAACTACCTGATGGTTCTGTTTTTGTGGATGTTGGTGGTAATATTGGTTTGTTTTCAATACCTGTGGCCAAAAAATTGGCTGAGAAGAATGGTAAAGTCTATTCGTTTGAGGCACAAAGAATATTTTATTATATGTTGGCTGGCAATGTGGCACTCAACAATTTGACCAACATGTATGCTTATAATCTGGCTGTATCGGACAAAGAAGAATGGTTGCAAATACCATTAGTAGATTACTTCAGTAAGAATGACTTTGGTACTGTTACTTTTAAGGATACACCTTCAGTAGACAACACATTCATTGGTCAAGATAAGGTTAAAACCATTCTATTGGATGACTTAGGATTGGATCGATTGGATATGATGAAGATTGATGTAGAAGGAATGGAAACAAACGTCCTAAATGGTGCCAAGAACTCTATTGCCAAGTTTAGACCTCTTGTTTTTATTGAATACTTCTTAGCTAAACCTGAAGATGGTCTCCAGGAATTCTTCATTGAAAGAGACTACAATATTTTTGTTGCCGACAGGCAAAATTGGTTATGTGTACCTAAGGAAAAGACTACATATATGCCAAAATATTTGACACAGGTTGCTTGACAGGCGCCTAAATATATTATATAATGATACTTCGTGACAATACTCCGTTTATACTCCGTACATACTAGAAAGGTAAAATTATGGATTTCTCTAAATTGAAAACTGGCTCAGGCAACCTCGCCAAACTAAAAGCCAAACTTGATGAACTCAGCGCTTCATCAGAAGGAACCTCCAACAAAGACAACTACTGGAAACCAGAAGTAGATAAAGCTGGTAACGGCTCTGCTGTCATTCGTTTTCTACCAGCATCTCCAACTGATGGTGAAGACGGACTGCCATGGGTTAAAGTGTTCTCTCATGGATTTCAGGGACCTGGTGGTTGGTTAATTGATAACTGTTTGACCACCAACAATCAACAATGTCCTGTATGTGAACACAACAACAAATTGTGGAACTCAGGTATTGAAGCCAATAAGACTGTGGCACGCAATCAGAAACGTAAGCTAAACTACACAGCAAACATCTATGTTGTGTCTGATCCAAAGCATCCTGAGAATGAAGGCAAGGTGTTCTTGTTTAGATTCGGTAAGAAAATCTTTGATAAGATTACTGAAGCAATGAATCCGGCATTTGAAGATGAGACACCTATCAATCCATTTGATATGTGGAAAGGTGCTGACTTCAAACTCCGTATCCGTAAGGTTGCTGGGTACCAAAACTATGATAGTTCTGAGTTTGCATCACCAGCTGCATTGCTTGATGATGACTCTGAATTGGAAAAGATTTGGAAGTCTGAACACTCTCTCAAGGTTCTATTGGATCCAAAAGAGTTCAAGTCTTATGATGACCTCAAAGGCAGACTAGACAAAGTTCTTGGTGATGCACCAGCACCTAAGACTACTGTTGAACAAGCTAAGGCAATGCCTAAGAAACCTGTTGATGAAGAATTGATGTCTGAAGAAGACGATGACTTGGCATATTTTGCTAAGTTAGCCGAGGAATAATCTCCTGACTTTCGTTATGATAATGTGAATTTTATACCCCGCCTAGTGCGGGGTTTTTTATACCAGCCTCAGGTTTTGTTTCTGTACCTTCTGTAATGTTGGATCATCCGTTCTAACAGGTATAGAGGTGTCTAGTACAATATCACTACCTTTTGAACCAGATTTTGCAACAATATTTTTAGAGTTGTCAATATTAATCACTTTTGGTTGAGACTCTTTCATTTGTAAATCAGTATTTTGTGCCATTGCATTTTGTGCTCTCTCACCAATTGGATTTGGTGCTGGTGGTGCCATTGATGCTGTTGATGTTGATGGTGCTGAAGCGGTTGATGTTGATGGTGACATTGAATCACCTGATGGCGCTGAGGCTGGTGCTACTGATGTTGTTGATGTTGCAGCTGGACTAACGGATGATGGTGTTGCAGCTGCAGCTGTTGATGTAGATGTTGCCTGTGTCGTTTTTGGTGTACCATCTGTATTGTATTTTTCTCCGAATTTTTTGTCCCAATTCTCTTGTTCAAGTTTCAATTTACTACCAGCAGGACTTCCAGCATCTATATCTTTTTGTGTTACATTTTTGTGTCTTGCATCACCAGCTTTTGGTCTAGGTGGTTGTTTTGGTAATTTATCATTTGTTGATTTCGGTACAGCAACATCTGGTCCTTCAGCTATTTGTTTAACCATTTTCAAACCACCCATATCAATAATGGCTTGTTTGTTAGATTCGGGATCTTTTAGAAGTTCTTGTGCTCGGGCTTTACTATTTTTAATCACATCGGTCAAATAATCTTTACCGCTTTGTGTAACTTTTCCGTCTTTATCTTTTTGGTCATATACAGCAATATCATTTGCCGAACCATTCTCTAATACAGCAGCGGCCTCTTGTGGAGTCATTGCTTTCATATTTGGTATGTTTTCTTTGACCAACTTTGTTAAAGCATCAGACATTAAACCTGCCAAATATACAGCTAATGTGCCAGCTGCAGCAACACCTAAAATGGCTAAAACATAGGGATTAACCAAAAAACGACCTAGTGTTTTCAATAAATTTTTACCAATAATTTCAGCAAACTCCAATAATGGTTTTAATATTTCTTTCAAAGCATCGATTGCTGTACTTATCGTCTTCTCAATGTTTTTTAACAAATCACCAAGTCCACTAAACAAACCTTTTCCTTTTGGTTTAGTTACTTTTGTTGCCGAACCAGTAACTTTCATGCCAGTTATAGCAGAAAGTAATTCTTTGTGCCATGTTTCTTTTTGTTTTTCTTGTTTATACTTAAAGTTTATATCAAGTTCTCTACGTTTTTCTTCTTCAGTATAATTGGATTTCATTAGGTTGTATAATTTACCTAATACACTAGCAACACCCTCACCTTTTTTCATTCGTTGATTCTGACCTTCAGCCACTTTGGTGTATAATGCTGGTTGTATAGCACTTAAATCACTATCTTGTGTAATGTTGCCAGCATAGTTGCCTCTACGACCACCAGCAAAATACTGAATATCTTTATCACTTCTACCTGTCAAACGACCAAGAACGGCTGCACCAAGATTACCTGTTAAAGCTTTGGCAATGTTTAACGGATCAAATTTCTCTTTGATACCGGTTACTCTGGCTCTAAGTGATTGTGATATAGAAGAACGAATAGCTTTACCAACACCTTGACCTGAAACGATGTTTTGTGTTATTAGTTCTTTAAGACCTGTATCTCTAATTCTACGGCCTTGTTGATATGACATTGCCATTTTTTATCCTTGTTGATGTGCTGGTAAATCTGGTGAACTACCTTGTGCGAGTGTTTTTTGTTTAGACGGTGTAGATTGTGATATGTTTGTTTGTGTATTATCCATAATAATTGTGGTACCTGATGCACCTTCTTTCTTAAGGTTTTGGTTTTGTATTGAACCCAATGCTAATTGTGTACCTAAATCTTTTTGTTGTAATGCCTGAGCGTATTTTTCTTGATATTGGCCAACTTTTTCAAATAAAACATTTATAACTTGCTTTACAGTTCTAGGTTTATTTTTATCTACTTTTTTATCAGTTTTTTCATAAAATATAAAATCATTTGCCGCTGCAGCAGCAGGCATTATATCAGCAGCTTTTTTATTTGGATCAGCAGTAAATAATGTTTTTGCACCACCAGCACCTAAAAAATGAGCTGCATAGACTGAAGTTGCATCTACTGGTATTTTCGCTTTAGATAATATTGCAGAATTTTCTTTAATGAATAAAGCGCCAGCTATTGCACTAGCATTTGCATCTTCAGGTCCCTTTTCTTTCAGAATAGGGTAATCTTTACCATATTTTTTTACCATGTCATTCCAAGTACCGGAAATAAATTGATATAAACCTTTTGCTGAACTTGTACCAGCTTTTGCTTCTGGGTTAAAATTACTTTCTTGTTTAGCAATTGCATACATCAAAGCACGGTCTACACCAACTGTTTTGGAAGCTTCATCAATAGCATTAGCATATGTTATTGCGGGCATTAATAATCCACCAACTATTGTTGCTCCTGTAACCTTGGCAGCTGTTGATACACCTGATGGTATAGAAGGTTTAGGTACTGTAACAGTAGGCGTTGGCGCTTGTGGTGCCGCCGGAGCAGGTTCAACAGGCTTTGCTGTTACTGGTGGTTTTGCTTCAGGTGCAGGCTTAGCTGTTGGTGGTTCTGCAGGCTTAACTTTTGGTTCTGGTGGCTTAGCTTGAGGTTCTGCTGGTTTAGCTTTAGGTTCTGGAGGTTTAGCTTGCGGTTCTGGTGCCTTTTCAGTAGTCTTTTTAACTTCTTCTTTGGCCTTAGTTTCTGCTTTCTCAGGTGCTTTCTTTTCAGGTTCTTTTTTTTCTTCTTTTTTCTCAGGCTCTTTTTTCGTTTCTTTAACTTCTTTTCGTTTTTTTAATGCTTCAACCAATTCTTTGTGGCGTCTGGTATCTTCATCTATATGTTCTCTTTCAAAATCACGATTCAACTCAAAATGAATTTTTCTTTCTCTTTCGGTTGATTTGATAAGACTGAATAATTTACCGGCAACATCAGCCACCGAATCATTTTTTTCTAATTTTGGATTTTTCTTTTCAGCAGCTTTAGTAAAGAATGCTGTATCAACAGAACCAACTTTGCCGACAGTTGGTTTCTTAACACCCATTGCCTTAATAGGTGAAGGTTTTCTTTGAGCCATTTGCCTAGTGGCATTACGAGGATTGCCTACAGTAGCAGCTACGGTTTCACGGCTGAATTTCTTTTTAAACCCTTCTGCTATATTTTGTAGGCCTTCTGTAATCATCTGCTAGCTTGTCTTTGCTTGATTTTTTCGTTTTCTTGTTCAATATATTGTATAAGCATAGACACATAGATGTCTCTCTCCCAAGGAATCATATTGTCAAGTTCTGTCAAACTGTATTTGTGGTGTTGCATCAATGCAAAATTAGTTTGATAGTGATTCCTCAAATTATCATGACGAAATGTTAACCGAAAAAACTTTCAAGACCCTCCACTTCTATTGTATGATGGAAACCACACTTTTTACAATCCATTTGAATGGTCTTGTTTAGTGTGGGTAGATTACTAAAGAAATCTTCTATCTTGGAGAATTGTTGTTGATTCAAAGACTCAACAAATTCAGTCAATTCTTCAGGACTAGATTCTTTGGCATAATAATATTGTTCACCATCAAAAATATATTCAATAGAGTTGACAATCATAGAGAAAGCCAAATCAGTAGCTGATGAAATATCGGCCGATAATATAGAAAATTCAGGATACTTTAGTTTGATACTCAATCTATCATTCAACTGAATCACATCAGATTGTTTTTCTGGCATATTAACTTTAATGTCCAACAGGTTCAAGTTGGATTCCATTAAATTGCCGCAAGGTTTATTGTCTACCAAGTTTTCACATTTGTATTTGTTCTCAACAACTTCACCAACAGAACGAGCTCTTAGTTGTAGAAAATAAAACTCTACATCTAAAATAGGTAACCCATCAATGTCAATTCCGTCAGTCAAAGTACAATTATGTAAGACTTGACGAATATTCTTTTCAATATTATTCTTATCGTCAGACTCCATAGCCATCATCAGATTACGCTGTTCTTTGACCAAGAACGGTCTGAACCTTATATGTTTCTTAGATAATGGTAAATCCAGTTCATAGACTGGTGCATCAATTTTAGGCAAAGCCATAATATTTTCCTTTCAAATCAATTGATAAATTATGATAGTTGATATCCATCTTCAGCAGATGTTGGATTAGGTATTTGATATCCATCTTCAGCAGATGTTGGATTAAAAGTTGGATTTTGTGTCACCATAGAAGATGGAATATCTGGTGTTGGATTTGCTTGGCCAAGACCACCAAATCCAGTAGTAATTTGTGATATAGCAGTCTGTAACAAACTTGTACCAAGAGCCTGCACCGAATTGTTCTGCCAGTATGTATAAGCAAACACCACAACCAATTTATGGTAATCGGTATTAGACCACTCTAAATCTAATTGGTTGACTGATATTGGGTAAGCATCAATTAGATTAATAGAATATGTTTTGTTAGATGCAACATCATACTGATTGATGGTGATGGTCGTTGCATAGTCAGTCTTATATTTAAAGTTAAAGGTGTAAGATGGATTGATATACTCCAACCATGAATCAAAGAATATCTTCTCAGACATATCATCAGACACAATAAAAGTCAACTCAACATCATTGTATTGTGGTTGATACGGGTACTTTTCAATAGGATTGGAACCAAACTTTTGTTCGGCTGTGGCCAATGTTCTACTAGGCAGTTGAGCAGCCTCACACCTAAAATTTAAATTTCTAGATGTGTTCAAGAAAGGATACAAGGTCAAAGGAACAGGAATAGAAACGTCAAAACGACTCGGACGAGCCAAGTCGGTTACAAAACTGGATTTAAAATCGTTGATTGAACCTGCCATTTTTATGAATTCCTAATCTCTTGCATGGATTCTTTCCATATCTGCTGTGGTTTTTCGCCTTTAAACTGGTGAACCGGTAAATACATGGAGGTTTCCCATTCGTTTGGTTGAACCGCCAGAATCCTTGACCTAATATGAGGAAACAAGTATCGTTTTATACATGGCTTGAACTCTCGGAATCTCTTGGATGCGTTTAGGATATCATAAGTGACTCTCATTCTCTTGATATCGTCTTCGTTATCCAGGAGAGCAAACTGCATCAATTTCCTAAGAAAAATAATCCTGTACTTAACTGGTAAGTAATGTAGGTTTAATCCAAGGAATCCATCCTCGTATTTGTCCAACACCAGAACCAAAGGGAATTTATCATAATATGGCAACTCATGTTTCAACTTTGGATCATACAAAAAGTAATATAACTTACCTTTGACAAATGTTCTAACGAATCTACTTTTCTCTTGACTAATGCCTTTAGCCAATTTGATTGGATTTCTAAGGTCGGCTACTTTTTTGGTGTACCATGACATCGACTCACGAGACAATTTTTGTAAATTGGCCGCTGAGTGTTCTTCAGTAAGTGTAGTAAGTATTGATTCCATTAGAGTATTTAGTTAGAGACCAAGATGGTCTTCTGTAATGACTCTGAATTCCCAGCCACGATCCATACAGTATTCGTTGGCTGCTTTCCATTTAGCCTCATTAACTCCCCAGGTGGCTACTTCGTTAATGAATTTCTTTGTTACTCTTTTCTGTGGTTTAGGTGGTTGAGTTTGGTACTTTGGTTTGACCTCAAGCATCAAAGTTCTCTGTTTACCATCTTTGCCTTTGATTTTCACTATAAAATCAGGAAAGTATCGGTGCCAACGATTATCTACAGGTGACACATAAGGCACGATTAATTCTTCAGAAGCCCAAGATATTACTGAGTCATTACGGTCGAGCCAATCCATGACACGGCACTCCCACGATGAGCGGTAAGTGATGTTTCGATAGTCCCCAATATACTTTTGAGGATTGGTAGGTGTGAATCGTCCTGAATATGCCATAAATAGTATGTATATCAATTTTTATAGAAGAAATTAATGGCCATTATTTCAATTCCAACATCAGTTGCAGGTGTAGCGTTACCCGGATCATTAGGTGGTCTGGCTAAAGGACCTTTGAGTGCTTTGTTTGCGGGTAATGGCGTTCAAACACTTCAATATCCATCCGATTTAGCAACTGATCCGTCCAGAGCACATTACATACAATTTTCCATTAAAGAAATTGTACCGGCAGGTTGGACTTCTACTAATGGAGTCGTTTCTGGTGCTAAAATTGGTGCAGGAGGTGCTAATGCTGTTAAAGCTGCAGCATCATGGGCCGCATCCACAGTTTCTGGTGCTGCAACATCGGTTAATCAATCCATAGTTAATAATGTTCCTGGCGCTGCAATAGTTGAAAATGCTTTGTCTGAAGCTTCTACAATAACTTCATCATCTGTGGTAGGACAAACTTTAGCTCAAGGCATAAATTCGGTAGAAAATTCAGTTTCTAGTGCATTTTCTTCATTTATCAATACGCTATCATCAACTACTATAGGTCAAAGCATCAAAGAAGGATTGTCAATTACTCCACAAACCACAAATCCTCGTGCAGTAATATCGTTATATATGCCAGATACACTCAACGCTGGTTACCAATCATCATATGATACACCATCATTACAAGATGCTTTTGGGTCAACAATACAAGGTATTAGGTCTTTAGTTAAAACTGCTGGACAATTTGCTGAAGGTGCTGATTTAAAAAGTGTAATTTCTAGTGATCCAGGTGTCATAAACCTTCAAGCAAAAGCCATTGGTGTTGGAGCAGGCCTTGCTGGTGGAAATGTAGAACTCACACAATCTCTTGTATTGCAGGCACAAGGTTATGCAATTAATCCACAAGTTCAGATGTTATATAAAGGTATTGACTTGAGGAGTTTTCAACTCTCATTTACCTTTACTCCAAAATCTGCTGATGAGACAGAACAGGTTGATAAAATCATATCCACATTCAAGTATTATTTCTCTCCAGCATTACAAGCAGGTGCTCAGACTCAAACGGATGCCATGTTTCTTATTCCACCAGCATTATTTAATGTAAATTTTATGATTAATAGCGTTGAAAATAGATATTTGCCAAAATATGGTGATTGTGTATTAGAGAATATGGAAGTAAACTATGCACCAAATGGTTGGTCTTCTTTTGAGAGTGGTGCACCAGTTCAAACAACTTTATCTTTGAGTTTTAGAGAAACACAAATTATCGATAAGGCTAAGTTACAAAACGGAGATTTGAGATAATGTTTTACTTTAATTCGTTTCCAAAAGTAATCACAACCGATTACAATGGTAATGGTATCTTGCTTACCAATATCATTAAGAGAATTAATTTTATACCAGGATTATTGAGTAATCCTTTGTTGTTGTATAAGTATGACTTGCAAGAAGGTGATACACCAGATATTGTAGCGAATAAGTATTATGGAGATTCATACAGATATTGGTTGCCTCTGTTTGCTAATAATATTATGAATCCACAATGGCAATGGCCAATGGATTCAAATGTATTTGATTCATATATTCAAAACAAATATGCTGAGGCCGCAGCAGCCGCAAATGTTTCTAGTGTATTATCTTACACTCAAAGCACGGTTTACCAATATACAAAAACAATTCAAACTGTTGATAGTTACACATTAAATTCAAATTCAACAACGATTGTGATAGATGAACCTACATATAATTCCATGGTAACTGGAACAACAACATCTACTTTCCCCAATGGTGCTACAATAACACAAACAATCACCAAAAATGTTGTAAGTATCTATGATTATGAATTGGAACAAAACGAATCTAATCGTTCAATTTCTCTCATCAATTCAATCTATACATCACAAATAGAATCACAGTTTGCATCACTAATGAAGTTATAATATGGCTGATACACAAGTACCATTAACGCCAGGTATACGGGCACCGCAGAATTATTCGGTAGCCAGTTTAAATATCATCACAGCCACAGGCATAATGGATTTAAAATTGATTGCTGCCGAATTATCATACCAAGAAGATTTGTTTAATAATACGGCTTCAGGTTATCTTTTGGTAACAGATTCGATGAACTATGTTCAATCTTTGAACTTGAATGGTAATGAATACCTTCAAATGGTCTTTAGTACAAGTGGTGACACCTTTGAAGAAATCAGTAAGATATTCCGAATCTATAAGATGGCCAAGAGGAAACTTGAAGGCAATATGTATACTATTTCATATTGTTTGTATTTCTGTTCTGACGAAATGATATTAAATGAACAATATAAGGTATGTAAATCTTATCCTAATCAACCTATTTTCTCAAATGTGGCAGATATTTTATTGAATGAATTAAAAGTACCTGTTTCTAAGATAGCAAACATAGAACCAACATATGGTAATTATGATTTTGTGATACCAACAATCAAGCCATTTGATGCCATTAACATGATGTCAGTATATGCAAGACCATCTACCGGAACTGTTGGTGCAGATATGATTTTCTTTGAAGATAAGAATGGATTTAATTTTAGATCCTTACAATCTATGATGCAAGGTGATAGTTACCACGATTATGCTTACAATCCAAAAAATACTGATCCTAAAAATTTAAATTCAGCACTATATAATGTTTTGACATATGAGATTTTAGATTCATATGATGTATTGAATGGTGTCAATTCTGGTGCTTTTGCAAATCAATTGTTGTCTATTGATATATTGACAAGGACAAAGAAAGTAACCAACTTTGATTATGGTTCTTATATAAATGAGGGTTATACATTGAATGGATACCCCCTGATTAATCAGTTTCAAGATAGATACGGAAATGAATTAAATCGATCTTCACAAGCTGTTTATAAGTTGATTTTTTCAAATTTTCAACAAAACAGTTCAACGTATGTCAAAGACCAAGATAATGGTTCAGTAGCACATAATATTAATGCTGAGACTTACATACCGTATAGAACAGGACAATTAGCTTTGGCCAACTATACAAGATTAAAAATATCGATTCCGGGTGATTCTAATATGACAGTAGGTAGAGTGGTAGGTTTTTCATTAGGTAATATTAATCCAAATAGTGAAGATCCAGATAGTTTCTATGCTGGTAATTATTTGGTCACAGGTGTTAGACATTTGATTGATTTTATCAGGTTAGAATATAAAACTATAATGGAAATTTCAAAAGATAGTACACCAACACAATATGCTTCACCTGATAATACATCATCATTATGGCAACAACTTGCACAAGGAACTATAAATGGCTAAAGACGTAATGAACTTTGCCGGCCTGAATGGATTTGTTTGGTGGGTCGGTGAAATTGAAAATAGAGATGATCCGTTAATGTTAGGTAGATGCCAAGTTCGTATTTTTGGTTGGTATGATGCTGGCCAAATACCAACAAAAGATTTGCCATGGGCACATCCAATGTATCCATTAAATAATTCTAAAACTTTTTCTTCTCCAAATGTAGGAGAATGGGTTATTGGTTTCTTTATGGATTCACAGAATGGCCAAATGCCAATCATGATGGGTCTTTTACCAGGTATTATAGAGGATAAACCAAATGAGTAGTTTAGTTGCAACACTACCTTCAGGAGTAACGAGATCAAATGTATCTGTGCCAAGAATTGCACAAGGTGTGGTCAATGGTACAATGATACAACAAATGAATAATAAATTATCTCATGCCTGTGATTTTGCCAACGAATTAAAAAAGAACAAACAACTTAAAAAGTTTTTAATTGCTCAGGCAGCCGAAATACAAAAAGCAATTCGTGCTGTATTGAGATTTTTAGGTGTTGGTGATCCTAGTGGTACCTTGTCTGCTACAGCAACCTGGTTAAGAGGTTTGGCCAATGAAATTTTAGATTGGAAGAAAAGAGTTTTAGATCCAATTTTAGATTTTACTAAGGAAGTTGCTGGATTTGTAGTATGGGCTACAGGAATGATTGCCTATATTAAAAGTTTACCAGTAAGAGTGCTTGCTTTGTTGGAATCTTGTTTATTGAAAATACTTAATGCTATAGCAAATATTATGAATGATGTTTTTGCAACAGTTGAAAATCCTTTTAGTGAAGTTGCTGCAGCTGTCAAACAAGTTACTTCAGCTGTAGGTTCAACTGTTAAAGAAATTGCTATAATTACGGCAACTACGGCTGCAACTGTACAACTGGCAAATCAAACTTTATCAACAGCAACAACTAAAGCTCAAGGTGTTGCGTCTTCAGCAAACACTTCACTTTCTAGCAGCCTTACTACAAACACATCTTCGGTTTCTAATAACCTTGATATGATTTCACAATTAACGCCAACTAGTGTCGCATCAGCAAATGCAGCCGTGTCAATGATTATAAGTACTATACCAAGTGCTGCTAATGTGGCATCACAAAATACTCAAAGTAATTCTAGTAAAAAGAGTACGCCATAATGTCTACTAAACCATCATCAGACAATTCGTGGACAGAACCGGAATCAGCTGCCAATACTGACTATCAACCAGTTTATCCTTTTAATCATGCGACTGTGACAGATTCTGGTCACTCTTTTGAATTGGATGATACTCCAACCCGTGAGAGAATTCGTCTACAACATCGTTCAGGCACATTTATTGAGATGCATCCGAATGGTGATGAAGTACATAAAGTGTATGGTGATGGATATGAAATCACAATCAACAATAAAAATGTATTAATTCAAGGTCAATGTAATATTGAAATACAAGGTGATGCCAATATAAATGTAATAAAAGACCTGAATCTTAAAGTCGGCAATGATTTTAGTCTTGAGGTTGGTGGTAATATGTACGCCAGAGCTCATGGTAATAGAGGTATTGAATTGGTTTCTGATTCTGACATGATCTTACACGCCGATCCAATAAATGGTGGTTCTCTGAGATTAAACACTGGTGACAATTTGTATTTGAGTGGTGATCTAAACGTTGCAGGATCAATCACAGCTGACATTATCACCGCAGAGTCTAGATTAGGTACAGGACCATTAGGTGGTGTTTCGTCTGGTGCTTTTGGATTTACATCTGCAACAGGAGGACTATCATTAGGAGTACCAGAACCAACACCGGTTGCAGTTCCTGGTTCTATTTTTACTGTAGGACCTATCAATTCAGCAGTTTCTGTATCATCTCCATTGGGTAATTTTGGTGTTATGGATGCCGTATTGATGACTGATACGATTAACACAAGTATTTTTGGTGTACATAATCACATAGCACCTTTTGGACCAACATCGCCACCATTAATTAAAATGTTTTAAATGAGGATATTATGGCTTTAGTAAACAACGCAACAGGAGTATACTCCACTTTAGGATTTAGTTATGATGATCCTAATAATAATATCGTAAATTTGCCCGATAGTACGTTGCAACATATGAACGTTATTCCGCCAGTCATTACGAGTTGGCAAGCTCAAGATATTGCAAGTGGAAGTGTTGGTGGTTATACTTATAATCCGGTAAGTAATTCTGTTCATTGGATGAGCGACACAGCTAATTCAATTTTGGCATATTCACCAGTTGTCGCTACTGTTACAGGTGTTGGTCCGTTGATTAGTAATATCACGGCAAATTGTATCTACTTGTCTATTGGAAATGATACATATTCACAAAATGCTATCACTTTCTTATATCATACTGATCGATTATCTGGTGTAAGGTCACAATCCGATGATGCTAATGCAAAAATAAGTGGTACGAATCTACCATACTATCAAACGGCAATACAGGCCGCCAAGAGTGCCACATACATTGTTAATCAAACGGATGGTGTTGCAAACAACTCTGTGATGTTGGGTTCTTTTACTAGTATTCTATCATCCAATCAGATTAACCAATTAGCCAATTCAATATATTTCAATGCAAAAACATTCATTAGTAGTCTAACTCTTGTGCCTGTAGGTGAAGGTATGGGTTCGGATTACTACACATCAAATTTGACTTTGAGTCAGGCTTCTACAATTGCAAATAACTTTGCTAATGTGGTTGGTATTATGACCACAAGAGAAACTGCGGATGAAACCTTTTATGTGAATTTACAAAATTTAATCAATAACTACAATACGACCAAACAATTTACGAATCTAGGTGATACAGAAGGATTATTACTCAATACATATATCGGTACACCAAAGATTAAATCAAGAATTAATCAATAACCGGAAATTTCGAAATCCTTGCCGGCCTCCGAAAAAGTCCGGACGGTATCCAAGATTCCAAAAAGCGCATTTACTCCTAGGCTCTATAAATAAAGAATGGCACAACTACAAAAATTATATTCAGATATAGACCTAACATTCAACCGATTACCGGTTTCTAATGATGTGGCTCTAAGATATGATGACCAAGCGGTAATAGCTTCGGTCCGTAATCTACTTTCGACTAATTTTTATGAAAGACCATTTCAACCTAATCTAGGTTCAAATATAGACAAGTTGTTATTTGAACCAGTAAACAATTTAACTGCTGGTTTATTGTCTGATGAAATAAAAAATGTTATTCGAAATTTTGAACCAAGAGCTTCAATTGACAGTATTACCGTTTCTCCAAATACAGACGGAGTATCTTTTACAGCTAGAATACAGTTCTATATTGGAAACAATACAACACCAACGACAGTAAACCTATTTCTCCAAAGGTCAAGGTAATGGCATCTTCAAATACAAATATAAAGGTAACAGATTTAGATTTTAATAGTATTAAGTCTAACTTTATTACCTATCTCCAATCACAAGACCAATTCAAAGATTATAATTTTCAAGGTTCTTCTTTGTCGGTTTTGCTTGACCTTTTAGCCTATAATACACAATATAATGCCTACTATTTAAATATGGTGGCTAATGAGATGTTCTTAGACTCAGCACTTCAAAGAAGTTCTGTTGTTTCTCAAGCTAAAGTTTTGGATTATACACCTAAATCAGCAACCGCTCCTTCAGCATACATCAATTTTAATGCTTATGGAGTAACAAATCCAACATTTACTTTACCACAATACACCAATTTTTCTTCTGAAGCGGTGAATGGTGTTAACTATAATTTTATTACAACAGACTCAACAACAGTTAATGTGGTGAATGGTGTCGCCAATTTCAACAATATCCAATTGAAACAAGGTATTAGTGCCACATACACTTATACGGTCAACAATACAAGTAATCCCAACCAATTATTTCAAATACCTGATGCGAATATTGATACTGCAACCTTGAAGGTTACGGTACAACAATCTTCAAGTAACACATCTTTTGACATTTACAAACCGGCTGTAGATTATTTGACCTTGACACCAACATCTAAGGTATACTTTTTACAAGAAAGTTTGAATGGCAATTATGAGATATATTTTGGCGATGGAATTTTAGGCCAACATTTGAGTGACGGTAACGTTGTTTCATTATCTTATATCTCAACAAGTGGTACTTCTGCGGCTGGTGCCAACAATTTTGTGTTGATGGATAATATTGGTTCTTTTACAACAGCAAATGTTGCTCCTATACAGGCTGCTTCACAAGGTGGTACAAAAGAATCGATTGCTTCTATTAAGTATCAAGCACCAAAATCTTATGCAGCTCAGAACCGTGCTGTGACTAAAGAAGATTACATCACATTGATACAACAAAATAGTCTAGATATACATCTTGATGCTGTTAATGTATGGGGCGGAGAAGAAAACGTTCCTCCAGTATACGGTCAAGTATTTGTTGCATTAAAGCCAACAGGTGGATATTCATTAACCGATACACAAAAACAAAGGTTAATCAATAATGTTATTAAACCAATATCGATAATGACCGTTGAACCAACAATTGTTGATCCTGATTATACCTATGTTCAGGTTATAGCAAATGTATTGTATGATGCAAAGAGAACAACGTACACAGCTAACAATATTTCCAATATAGTTAAAGCAACAGTTGCCAATTTCTCATCTAAAAATTTAAACACATTCAATTCAACCTTTTCTTCTTCTGATTTGGTTAGTCAGATTCAAAACTCTGACACATCAATTCTAGCAAATGAACTTACTGTTCAGTTACAGAAGAAATTTTATCCAAATTTAAATAGTTCTACCACATATACCTTTTATTTTGGTGTTCCAATTAAAAAGGGTTCGTTCTTAAGCGGTGTTAGTAGTTCTCCAGCACTTCAATATTTGAATAATACAGGTACAGTTATTGATGGTGTCTTCATAGAAGAAATACCAGTTGCAACAGAAGGTGTAGATACGATTTCTGTTTTGAATCCAGGTTATGGTTACCAGACACCACCAACTATTACAATCATTGGTGATGGATCAGGCGCAACCGCAACAGCCGTATTGAATTCAACAGGTTCTATTTCAGCCGTTAATGTTACCAATTCTGGTAATAACTATACAACAGCTTACGCAACAGTAACTCGTTCTAATCAAAACGAAACAACCGGTGATTTAGGATCAGTTGTTGTTAATCTAAAAGGAAAATATGGTACTTTGGGTTTGTATTACATCGATACAACTTATGGTAAAGTATATTTGAATAATAATATTGGAACAATAGATTACGCAAATGGTATTATAACATTAAAAGATTTTAATCCTTTTGCAATAGATGATGCTTTGGGGCAATTAACACTGACAGTTAATCCAACAACAACAATCGTTTCTTCATCACGCAATAGAATTGTTACGATTGATCCTTATGATCCGAATGCAGTTATTGTCAACGTTAACGCTAAGACATCATGATATCTAACGGTCAAAAAACATCTTTATTAATTCCTTCCCAACTTCCCGCTTTTATACGGGAAAATCCTGACTATGATAATTTTGTATCATTCGTTCAGGCTTACTATGAGTGGTTGGAAACAGAAGGCAATGTATCGGACAGAGCTCAGAATCTTTTAAATTATAAAGATATTGATAGAACGACAAATGATTTTATTGATTATTTTATCAACGATTTCTTACAATATTTTCCACAAGACGCTTTAATCAGTAAAGCAACAGCCGTTAAATTTGCTAGACAATTATACAAGTCTAAGGGAACACCTGCATCATATCAATTTTTGTTTAGGGTCCTTTACAATTCTGATTTTGATGTATATTATAAAAAAGATTCGGTATTAAGAGCATCTGATGGTACTTGGTATGTATCAAAAAGTTTAAAACTTGCAACATCCGATGTCAATTTTTTAAATATCAATAACTATAGGATTTTTGGTGAGACAACCAAATCAATTGCTATTGTTGAAAATTCAGTTTTGGCTGGTAATAAAACAGAAGTTTTTATATCAAATATTGAAAAGTTATTTCAATCTGGTGAGTTTATTCGTGTTGTAAACAATAGAAACCAAGATGTTTACTTTCTAAATGGTGTAGAGGTGCCTGCTGGAACAACAGGTTCGGAAGTATTAAGAGCTAAAATTGTAGGCCAAATTAGTTCGATTAAAATTGATCCTAATAATCGTGGAAGTTATTATAATGCTGGAGATCCAGTTATTGTTTATGGTGGATTGAATACTGCAAACGGCCACGGTGCTCTTGCTGTAGTTGGAACGGTAACGACAGGTTCAATACAAACATTAGATGTATGGAAGGGAGGTTACGGATACACAGTTTCTCCTAATTCCTCTATTATATTTACGGATGATACTTCTGACACGACAGGACACGGCGCAAATGCTATAATATCTACTGTAAATCCAGATATTCACTATGAAGCAAACGTAACTTTTGTTCCGACAGATGATATTTTATTTCAGAATACGGCTACAATAAATTCTTCAAATTTTAGTACAGCTAATGTAGTAAATGTTAGACTTGCTGATGCCTTCACGTTTGCCAACTATCCAACTTATCCAATTTCATCAGTTTTATTAACAAATGGTGGCGGTGGTTATACAAAAGTACCAAAAATCACAGCAATATCTGGATACTTAGATAAAACAGCAAGTACTTATATGGACCTTTCACATATTGGTATTTTAGCACCAATACAGATAACTTCTGGTGGATTAGGTTATGCCAATGGCGATACGATTGTTTTTACAAGTGGCCACGGGTATGGAGCTAAAGCTTCTGTTAATGTTAATATCAATGGAACAATCACACAAGTAACTTATCAACCAACAGGTAAATATCCATTAGGTGGCATGGGGTATACAAACGATTCTTTGCCTTTGGTCACGGTTAGTTCATCAAACAATGCAGCTTACGGTGCAAGTCTATATGTTCCATCTATTTTAGGAACAGGAGCTTCTTTTAATGTAACGACTACAAGTGTTGGAACTGTTACTACAATATCAATAGAAGATAATGGTGAGGATTACATTTCTACGCCTGTTGTATCTTTGAAAGTACAAGATATAGTCGTATCAAATTTACTTGTGGATAACTTTCCACAATTAGGACAAACTGTTTATCAAGGGGCAGATTTAGGTTCTGCCACATATAAAGCAACAGTAAACAATGCCACATTATTGTTACCTAACGGCGACAATCCAACTTCCAGTTTATATAACCTAAGAGTTTTTGAATATACAAGTATTCCCGATCCCACACAGAATCTGAAAATAAGTAATACCAGTATATCAATGGTGATGGCAAACACAGCCTACAAACCACCAGGAACACCTTCGAGAATACCATCTGTATATAATTCAACTGGTGTCAGAACTTATGGTGATGGAAAAGCAAAAGCCAATGCATCTTTCTTGAATGGTCTTGTCATAGGTGCCGGACAATATCTTGATAAACGTGGCCAACCAAGTTCTTATAGTGTGTTACAAAGTTCTGTTTATAATAATTTCACTTATGAGATTACAGTAGAAAAAGAAATTGCTAAGTATAGAGATATTCTTTTAAATCTATTACATCCATCAGGATTGAAAATGATTGGCCGATATATATTAAATTCTAGTAATAGTTTTTATACAAAATATAATACTGCCGATTTTGAAGAAGGTTATACGTTATCACATTATACCAAAGATGTCGAATCATATATAACTATGAATTTGACTTCAGCCAATAGTTATAATAACGTCATCACTTTCCATACTTTGAATGGTGTAAGTATATTAAATACTGTGTATCCAAATACAATTATATCATTTTTGGCCAATGATGGAACTTTGTTTACTTCTGAAGTAACTAGTTCAAATACACAATCAAATACGGCAACACTTAAAGATAGTGTTTGGTTAACAACAAGTGGATTAACAGCCGTTTCATCAAATGTAACTATTTTTGGCAATAGTATTTTTGGATAAAAGAAATAAATAAACACCATGACTTCTAAAAACATTCTCACATATAATTCTAAAGTATCATCAGTTGAACAGGTATATTTTTCACCTGTTGTTGTTGCGCCGCCATTTGTTATTCAAAATAATCAACTATTGAATCCACCTTTATCTTCAATTTATTGTTTTTTATCAAGAGTTGATCCTTGGGGTAATGATACTAATCCAGATCAACCAACACAAACATTGAAATACATTAAACAAGTATTTAAAAATATGTTTGTTGCCAAACAAGTAACTTCTAATGATATTTCACCAGTAATTGCTAGAGTTGACTGGACATCAGGTGTGACATACGATTACTTTAGAGATGACATTGATATGTTTGCTTTGAATACTGATGGATCAAATCAGTATAATTTCTATGTTAGAAATCGTTATGACCAAATATTCAAATGCCTTTGGAATAATAATGGTCAGCCATCAACAGTAGAACCTTACTTTGAACCTGGTTCTTATGGAACAAATAACATTAAGACTGGTTCTGATGGATATAAGTGGAAATACATATACACGATTGATTCCGGATTGAAACAAAACTTTATGAATGCTCAATGGATTCCGATTGCAATTGGAGCCAATACACCTAATCCATTGATATCATCTGCTGGTGCTGGAAGTATCGATGTTATTAATGTGACTAATGGTGGTTCTGGTTATGATCCTGCTAATGCTGTCATCACAATTACTGTTACTGGAGACGGTACAGGAGTCGGTACTACGCCTACAGCGGTCATCAATTCTGGGGTAATTACCGATATATTAGTACCAAATCCAGGAACAAATTATACATATGCAAATGTATCAATCACTTCAACAATAGGTTCAGGCGCAACAGCCATTGCTCCAACGTCTCCAATTGGTGGCCATGGCTTTGATCCAGTATCAGAATTAGGTTGTTCTCATGTTATGTTCTCGGTTGAGTTTAATGGTTCTGAGAATGGTTATATACCTACTAATATTACCTATTACCAATTAGGTATTGTAATTAATCCAACTTCATCTCAAGATAATCCTAATCCAGCAACAGATTTGATTTATAGAACATCAACGACTTTAACGGTTGCTCCTGGTTTTGGTGAATTCATCAACGATGAGATGGTATATCAGGGTGATCCAAATAATCCAACATTTGTGGGTACAGTATTGAGCTTTGATCCGGCATCCAATATAATTTATGTAATAAATACTGTAGGAACTCCAACAGATAATTCATCCATCTACGGAAAAACATCAATAACAGCAAGAACATTGTTGCAATATGGTCCTCCAAAATTCACTATCTTGTCTGGTTATCTTTCATATATAGAAAATAGAAGTGGCATTGAAAGAAGTGCTGACGGTATAGAACAATTCAAATTTGTATTAGGTTACTAAAAGGAAAAAAATGGCTTTAGATTTTACAGGTGATCCTTATTATGATGATTTTGATCCAACAAAGAATTTTCACCGCATTCTTTTTAAACCTGGATATGCTGTTCAGGCTCGTGAGTTAACTCAGTCACAAACTATTCTTCAAGATCAGATTTCCAAATTTGGCACTGGTGTTTTTCAAGATGGTTCAAAAGTTTCTGGTGGTAATATTACCGTTGACACAAATGTCATCACCTGTAAATTATCAACTGATGCAACAACAGTAATTTCTAATTTGGTTGGTCTATTTGCTGTTGGTCAAACATCCAACTTCATTGCACAAGTTAATAGTGTAGATGTTCCAAATCTTTACATCTCAACAAAACCTGTTAATACAGCCAATAAAATATCTTTTTCTTCTGGTGAGACAATCAATTTTTATAATACAAAAATAGAGGCTCTTGCGTCTTTAAATTCTACTGTGACTGCAGCGTACACAGTAACGGCAAAATCTACAAATATCATCACCAGAAATTCTACTGGTACTTATTTAAGTCCAACATTAAATATTTCCACTGGTAATATTAACGTGGGAGATACCATCACTATCACCAGTATTAATTTTTCAGCTACTGTTATAGATATTATAGATGCTAATAGTCTAACACTAAACAATCCTTTAATCAAAGATGTTTCAAGTGCTACAACACAAATCACAAATCAAATTTCTGTAAGAGCTTTAGAAGTAAATATTGACGATGGTGTTTGGTTTACAAATGGTTTTTTTGTTGCAAACTATAAAAGTTCAATTGTTCCAAATTCACTAACAATTTATCCTTCATCAGTAGTTGGTTTTGAAGTGGATGAGTTTACAGTAGATGCTGCAAGTGATGCTTCTTTATTGGATCCAGCTATTGGAGCTTCAAACTATCAAGCACCAGGTGCAGACAGATATAAAATATCTTTAAATTTGGTAGTAAAACCTTATGTAAACGATCAAACAGTAACTAATCTAACAACCAATAAATTCATTGAATTGGTTAGAATTAATGCTGGTACTGTTGAAGATATCAATAGTGTTCCTATCCTATCAGATGTTTCCGCAGCAATTGCTACGGCTGTTTCAGATATTTCTGGTGATTTTATTGTTAATCCTTTTAGTTTATTAATCGGTTCAACATCAAATGCACAATCAGAATTGATTAGTTCATCTATTAGTGCTGGTAAGGCATATCTTGGTGGATATCCAATACAACATATATCACAAACACCATACTATCTACAAAAAGCAAGAAGTACTAATGTATTATTCGATCAAGATATTGAAACCTATTATGGTGATTATACAAGAGTTAAAAACTTAAACGGTTCAATTATTGATTTTCAAACAAGTCCAGTTGTGGAGTTACACAATGTGGCATTTGGTGCTGCGAGTACATCAACTAAAATTGGTACTGCTCGTGTTCGTAATTTTTCTTATGATTCCGGAAATTTAAGCACAACAGAATATAAAGCATTTTTGTTTGATATTAATTTAACAAATAATGTTTTTGCAAACGTAGCTTCTATTATTCTTCCTAACGGTTCTAATTATTCTACACCATTGTTTTCAGCCAATACAGTATCGCCTGTAACGTTGGTTGATAATACATATAATTCATTAATTTTTCCATTACCACAAACAAATATATCTAATGTTTCTTCGGTTAATTATGTTACAACAAGAAAATATTCTTCACAAACATTTGCTTCAGGTATAGGTGTTGTTACTGCTTCAACAGGCAATGAAATATTTCAAGGTGGTTCTGGAACTATATCTTCTTCCGTAGCACAACAAAACTTTATTGTTGTAACTAAATCTGCTTCTGGTGGTTATCCAGCTGGTCACTTTGTACCAATGGATCAATCAAATGTGTCTGTTACTATCACCAATTCTCCTGGTACTCCACAAGCATCAATCAATATTGCTGGTAATTTTACCGGCACAGCAGATGTTTATGCTGTAATTTCTGTAACTAATGATACACAGCAAACAAAACTTTTACATACAAACTATGCTGTACAAGTTTCTGCCAACACAACACTCACAGCCATCGATTTGGGTAAATCAGACATTTACAATTTCAGAGGTGTGTATGAGTTGGGCAATACACATAATTATCTAGGTGCTTGGTCAAATACAACAAGTTATTCGACCAACGATTCCGTTATCTATGATGATGGTGTTGTTTACATTTCTTTGGCCAATTCCAATTCAAATCACCAACCAAATACCGCAACTTCAAGTTGGAGTTCCGTAACAAATAATTTAATAAACTACACAGCAGATAATGGTCAGAAAGATGCTTATTACGACCACGGAACTATCACTAATGTAAGTGGTGTATCTAAAGGTAATGTTGTAGCCGTATTTGATTACTTTACACACTCTGGCGGATCTGGTTATTTTAGTGTCAATTCTTATCCAGTCAATTATATCAACATACCATCATTTACTTCTCCACAATATGGTACAACATATTCGTTGAGGGATGTTTTGGATTTTAGGCCTCGTAGGACAGATAACAATACAACTTTTGATTCATATCAATTGCCAGCACCATTTAATAACGCATTTGTTAATTATGGTTACTATCTAAACCGTATTGATAAGATTGTATTGTATCCAAATGGTCAATTCAAAACTATTACTGGTACTCCAGCTTATACAAATCCTGTTGCACCATCTGATGTACCTGGTACCCTGACAATCTTTACAATTTATTTCCCAGCTTATACATATACAAAAGATTCTATTCAAGTGACGCCAACCAACCTCCGTAGATATACAATGAGAGATGTTGGTTTGTTAGACAAACGTATCTCCACCTTAGAATCATATACTTCATTGTCTATTTTAGAAAATCAAGTAACAGGTTCCGATGTTACTGACTCCACAGGTTTGAATCTATTGTTTAAGAATGGTTATTTGGTAGATGGCTTTACTGGTTCAGGTGTTGCTGACGTTAGAAATCCTGACTATGCAGCTTCAATCGATGGCGTTGCACAAATAGCAAGACCACCACACTTTTCTAATGTTGCTTCATACTTTGTTGATACAAATCAAGGCGCATTTGTAAATCCTATATCACCAACTACTGGAAAAACAAACGATAAATTAACATTAAAGAATAATATTGTAACATTTTCTTATGATGAAACATCATTGGTAGTTCAGGAAGTTGCTTCGGAAGTTATTGATGTCAATCCATTCAATGTCATTTCATTCACTGGAGCAGTAACGCTGTCACCTTCGAGTGATGTATGGTACTCAACACAGACGCAACCCAACATTAATATTGTTACTGATGACCAATCTGCGTGGGTTGCTGCAGTTGGAGGTACAGGCAATGGTTCACAATGGAATGATTGGCAATTAAACTGGACAGGCCAACCAACAGATACTGTTATTTCTTCCGCTGATCAGGCGTCTATTACGAGAGATACCACTGCAATTACCAATGCAATTCAATCACAAGGATTGACTTCTGCTGTTAATGGTGGACCAATTCAAGTCAGTTCCACAACTCAGATTCTTTCTAATGCTGTTATACCTTATGCAAGGTCAATACCGGTACACTTTACAATAAACGGTTTAGCTCCATTTACACAGATACATACATTCTTGAATGGTAGTGGTGTTGACCGTTATGTTACACCAGATGTTGGATACACAGACACAATTAATTATATTACTATTGTAAATCCAGGTTCTGGTTATACTGATGGAAACTATTTACCAATTATAAACATTGTTGGTCCAAGTGATATACAAGCTGTCGCTACGGCAAATGTTTCGGGTGGCCAAATTGTTGCTATTAACTTTACTAGATTTGGTTCTGGTTATCGTTCAATACCTACAATTCAAGTAACTGGCAGTAATTTATCACCTGCTGTATTGACTGCAAATGGTGCAGGTTATTTGGGTGGTAATTTGGTAACTGATATTAATGGTACCGCTGAAGGAACTATAACTATTCCAAATAATCAATATTTGAATATTCCAACAGGAACAATATTGGTTGAATTTGGAGATAATATTATAACTCCTTCAATCAGTAATGTTTATGCGAGAACAACATTCGTATCACAAGGAACACTACAAACAACACAAACAACTGTGGTGTCTACAAGACCACCAATTGCAACATCAAAACCACAAGTTGTCGAAAGAACTCAAGTTAGATGTACTGGAAACAATTACACTCCAGTAGTTCCAAGTGGAATAACGGTAAGTTCTGATGGCGCAGCATCTGTTGGAGGCGGTGGTGGGGCTGTACCAGTTATTACATATGAAACAGGCGGTTGGGGAGTTAATAATCCACAAACCACTAATATTCCTGTTGGAGGTTCTCAAGCTACTGCTTATGTGGATTCGGTGGCTCAAAGTTACGGTTGGTCACCAACAAACGTTTGTGTGGCTGCCGATGTTGCTGCAACAGTTACTGGTATTGATACTAGTTTAGGAAATGTATTTGGTGCAAGTGTACCAGCATGTGTTGGTATGCAAGCGGTAAACGCTGTTGCAGCCACAACAGCATCAACTGGTTGTTTTGGTGGAGCTTTGTTAAGCGTTATATGTTATATAGATAATCATACCTCTGATCAGGTTGCAGCTGCAGCTGCGTATCTATCTGATAATCCAGGTGATGTTACTGGTGCCGCAGCCGCTGGAAATGCCGTTGATCCAGTATCACAAAATTTCTATGTTGATGCAACAAAATATCCAAATGGTGTATTCTTGTCTTCAGTAGATTTGTTCTTTGCAACAGTTGATGCGACTATACCAGTAAATGTCCGTATACGACCAACTGTAAATGGTTATCCTGATGCTGTCAATGACATTCCGGGTTCTATTGTATGGAAGAATCCGTCTCAAGTTAATATACCTGATCCAGCAAGTATAACAAATGGTATCGGACCAGCTACAACATTCACATTTGATCATCCAGTATATCTACAACCTGGTCAATATTCAATCATGGTTGCAGCCAATTCTAATGCTTATACGATGTATGCTTCCAAACTTGGTCAAGTCCAATATGGAACAAATTATGTAATAAATGCTATTAACTATGCTGCATCATTATTCAAATCACAAAACTCATCTACATGGATACCTGCTCCAGGAGAAACACTATGTTTCAACTTGAAGATTTGCGACTTTGCTGGTGGTTCAACAACATTTAAAGTAACTTCTAATGCATCTCCAACAGCCATTCAATATGATTTGATGCAATTGATTAATTCTGATTTGTCTTTTAATTCATTAGATTCAATTAATTATAATGTTACACCAAAAGACTTTACTACATCAGCAAATAATGTTGTTTATCCTTTGTTACCAGGTCAAACACATCAATTTCCAACAAGACAAATTCAAAGTTCTCAAAACGATATTGTAATTCAACCAACATTAACAAACATTGATCGTTGGACTTCTCCTGTTGTGGACTTGGAACGTTTGAATACAATATTGGTTAAGAACATCATCACTCCTTATGTGACGAATGGTACACCACCTTATTATTCCGCCAACACAGCTTCAGAGGTAATGGGTGGTTTTGGCCAAGGTAATGCAGCTGCAAAATATATTACTCGCCGTGTTACATTAAATAATAACTTTGCATCAACTGGTATTACAGTATATGTTGATGTGAATCGTCAACCAGGAACCAAGATTGAAGTTTATTGTAAAGTTCAAAATCAATATGATAAAAACAATTTTGACAATCAACCATATATCTTAATGAGTCCAATATTGACACCAGGTTCAGGTTTACCTGTGACTGGTGCAACAGATTATGTGTCAGACACATATCAATCTTTGAATATTACATATAATGATATCGTAACCGGAACTACATATACCAACTTTAATGTGTTTGCTATTAAAGTTGTATTCTATTCTGATAATCCAGCAATTGCGCCACAAATTAAAAACTTCCGTGCAGTTGCTACAGCATGATAATTGATATGAAACTACTAAAAGTTAAAGATCATCCACATTTGGTTAAAGATATGGACAGCAAAGCGATATTGAATACAAACTATGCCGCTTTGGTTGAATATAGAAAAAGAAAGCAAATGGAAGAAGAAGTTCAATCACTTAGGAGTGATGTCTCGGAGATGAAAGATTCTTTAAATAAGATACTATCTCTGCTCAATAAATAAAACAATAAGATTATCGGAAATAACAGATGGCCAATACAGTTACAATTCTAAGTTACGCTAATACTTTTGGTGAATGGGTAACCACGACCAATAAGTTGGCACAAGAAAATAATGACCTAGCGGCCAATAATTATTTCAAATATTCCGGAACATTATACCTAAATGATGTAACTTTAGGTTTATCAGTAGCCAACAATGCCGTTTTTGGTGGACAATTATCAGTCCAAGGTGTTGGTTCTTCATTCTATGTTCAAAGAAATGCAAGAGTTGATGGTACAATATACAATACCAACACATCATTAAGTTTGGTAACTTCTGGTCAAGCTAATATTGGTGGTCCTTTATTAGCTTTGAGTTCTGGAACAGGTCTTAATGTTGCCAATAACTCATTATTCAACGGAACAATTATGGTAGTTGGTCAATCCAACCTAAACGGCAATACGGTCATATCGAACACCTTGTTTATAACTGGTAGTACCAACATATCAAATACAGTCTATATTACTGGAACAACAACTGTATCAAATAACGTAAATATTACGGGTAATACAATTATTGGAGGTAATATTAATGTTGTACAAAATGTTTATGCCAATAATACAACATTATTAAATCAAGTTACGGCAAATAATTTTGTTGCTAATACTTCTCTTGTATCGCCTTTGATTTATTCAAGCAATACACAGTCAAATTATTTTGTGGCTAATACAAGTGTTCAAACACCAACATTAATTGTAATTGGTACTGAATATGTAGATACAGTCTCTGCCAATACACTAGTAACTACTCCTCTTGTTACAGTTACAACAAGAGTTGATGCAAATTCAGCAATAGGTTATTTTGGATCTATTCAAGCACCTTATATCATATCTCCAACATTATTTACTACAACCACTTATGGAAAAAATCTAGTTGCCAATACAAGTGTGCAGACACCAACACTGGTGGTTATTGGTACGGAATATGTAGATACAATTAGAGCCAATACTATAATTACAACACCAGTTGCTAATGTTGCTAATTCTTTATATGCCAACAATGCTTCGGGTTATTTTAATACATTACAAACAACCGGTCAATTTACCGTTGGTGGAAACTTTGTTATCAATGGTTCTACTGTATATAATGCAAATACATTCACATTAAATGCTGGTAGTTCTATAGGTTTGCAGAGTGCTTATACAGTCAATAGAGGAATTACAGGTGCTAATGCTGCCATTCGTTGGAATGAAGGTTCGCAATATTGGGATATTAATAATGTTACATCAGGTTCTTATTATAGAATTCTTACCACAGAACAATTAGACAATACTGTTTTATCAACAAGTACAATTACAGCACCAACTTCTAATGTTGCTAATACACTAAACAATAACATTACAGCTGTTTTTGGTTATGCTCAATCAGCATATAACAAGGCAAATGCAGCTAATGTATTGGCACAATCTGCTTATAATTCTGGTAATAGTAACTATACCATATTAAGCACATATTCCACATCAGGATATGATAGAGCAAATGCAGCTAACGTATTGGCTCAATCCGCTTACAACAAAGCAAATACAGGTTCTGGTACATTCAATGGTACCACGGGTCAAGCCGTATCAAGTAATGGTGTTATTACTTTCTCAAGTACAAATGGTGTAACAATTACCGGATCAGCAAATACGCTTACCATTAATACACCACAGAGTGTTGTGAGTGGTGCTGCACCAACATTTTCTGGTGCCAACTTTAGCAGTATTCCAAATGGTGCTTTGACAAATAGCACGGTCACGGTTAACGGAGTTTCTTTTAGTCTTGGTGATTCAAAAACAGTTACGGCTGCTGCAGGCACTTTAACGGGTACCACATTAAATTCTGGTGTAACATTATCCAGTCTAACGCAAGTGGGTACAATTACATCTGGTACTTGGAGTGCTTCTTTTGGTGCTGTGAGTGGTGCCAATTTAACCAGTTTAACTGCTGGTAATTTAACTGGAACTATACCTTCAAGTGTATTAGGTAATTCTAATCATTATATTGGCACAACATCAATTGCTTTGAATCGTTCAAGTGCTTCACAAACATTGACTGGTGTTTCTATTGATGGCAATTCTGGTACAACATCACAAACCAATTTTAGTAATTTAACGATCAATAGCTCGCAAGTATTGTATGCTGGAAATTACAATTCTTATTCACCAACATTAACTGGTGGTAATGCTTCGGGAACCTGGAATATCAATATTTACGGTAACTCAGCAACTACTTCACAAACTAACTTCAGCAATCTAACAATTGGTAGTTCACAGGTACTATATGCTGGAAATTACAATTCTTATTCACCAACATTAACTGGTGGTAATGCTTCAGGTACTTGGAGTATTAATGTGACAGGTAGTTCTGGCTATGCCACTTATGCTGGTTATGTCAACGGTAATGCAAGTTCATATCAAGCTGTTTACTATGATTATGCATCTACTGGGTATTATATACAACCAAGCGCTTCTTCATTTATGAATGCATTGACAGTATCTGGTCTTAATGTAGGTGGTGGATTAGGATCAGTTGTATACGGCGAAATTCGTGCAGGTTCCAATATTACTGCTTATTATTCTTCAGATAAGAAATTGAAAGAAAATATTAGAGATATTCCTAATGCTTTAGATACTGTATTGTCTATTGGTGGTAAACTTTTTGATTGGACAGATGAATATATTACAAAAAGAGGCGGCGAAGACGGTTATTTTGTTCAAAAATCAGATTTTGGTGTGATTGCTCAAGACGTCCAATCAGTATTTCCTGTAGCTATTAGAACAAAACCTGATGGTACACTTGTTGTTGATTATGAAAAACTATGTGCTTTAGCCTTTGCAGCCATCAGAGAATTAAAGGGTGAAGTAGAAATCCTAAAAGGTAAATAACCAGATGGCATAAATATCCTATAGAATATTATCTCTAGGATTAAAATGCCAGCCGCATACACAAACCTCTACGTTGAACAAGGTACCACTTTTACCACAAATATCACACTGGATGATGTTTATGGTAACTTGTATAATCTGACCAGTACAACAGTTGCTGGTACTATCCGTAAATCCTATTACTCAGCAAACGCTATAACCACCTTTACGACAAGTATTGATGTGCCTACGGCAACTATAAACTTGTCTCTGAGTGCCAATACAACAGCAAATATAGCTCCAGGAAGATACGTTTACGATACGGTAATTACAGATAATGGTTCAAATTTAAAAACCAGAATCCTAGAAGGTATTCTAGAGGTTTCTCCAGATGTTACGAGGTAAAAATGCCTAACGTAACTGTAAGAAGTCCTAGTCTAATTAAGGTTCAGGTTGGACCAGTTCCAAATCCTAGAGTTTCTTCAATTCAATATTCGGGTAAAAATTCTTTAGCTTCTGCAACTGATTTGAATTTGGCTGGTCTGGCCAATAATGATGTGATTGTTTATAATGCTGCGGGTAGTAACTTCTATGTTACCAATATTAGTAACCTAATGAATCCAATAGATGGCGGATTATTTTAAATAAATAGACCGTGTGTAAAAAATAATAAAAACAAGGAAAACACAGCATGTCAGCATCAAATACCACAATTCTGATTAGACGTTCCACGGCCAATGGAACACCAGGCGTATTAAATCAGGGTGAATTAGCCTGGTCGTATGCTTCCGATACATTGTTCATTGGTACTCCAGGTAGTGATGGTTATATCAATATCGGTACTAGACAAGAGAATTTAATCACTGCCAATGGTTATGGTTCTCAGAATCAAACTATCGATGGTCAATTGACTATTTCTGGTAATTTGATTGTTCAAGGTACTGCCACATACATCGACACGGTCAATCTAATTGCTGAAGAACCTCTGATTTATTTGGCCAACAACAACACGACTGGTGATTCTTTAGACATCGGTTTTGTTGGTCAGTATAACAATGGTGTGGCCAATGTCTGGACTGGTCTGGTTAGACATGCTGGTGATTCAGATAAACACTATCACTTGTTCCAAGAATATACAGGCAATCCACAAGATGGCAATTATAATATTGCTACTGCTAATGCTCAGTACGCTTCAATACAAGCCAACACTTTTATTCTAGACCATGGTGCTGTTTTAGCAGATACTGGTACTTCTTTATCTTTTGGTTATACTTCAGGTACAACTCAAGGTTGTGGCGCAGTTGCTATTGGTTACGAAGCAGGCCAATCACAAAGTTATTGTGCAATTGCTATTGGTACTAATGCAGGTAAATTATCTCAATCTTATAGTGCAATCGCTATTGGTGGTAACGCTGGACAGACTTCACAATTGTGTAATTCTATTGCAATCGGTTTAGGTGCCGGTCAAACTCAAGCATGGGATGCAGTTGCTGTTGGTAGAAGTGCTGGCCAAACAGATCAATCTTATTATGCAGTTGCTGTTGGTAGAAGTGCTGGTCAGACTTGCCAAGGATACAAAGCAGTTGCCATGGGTCGTTATGCTGGTCAAAATTGCCAACAATATCAAGCAGTTGCCATTGGTACCGAAGCAGGTCGTTATTCTCAACAAGATGATTCAGTAGCAATCGGTTCTTTTGCTGGTAGAACTTGCCAAGGTTTCAAATCAGTTGCTATCGGTTCTGATGCTGGTTACACTCATCAAGGATGTTGGTCAGTTGCTATTGGTAGAAGTGCTGGATGTTATCACCAAGGACATTCATCTGTTGCTATCGGTCACGTTGCTGGTACTAATTGTCAAGGAGCAGATGCTGTTGCTGTCGGTGTAGGTGCTGGTAAAAACAATCAACAAAATAATGCAATCGCTATCGGTAATAGAGCTGGTTACGGATGCTGTTGTGGCCAAGGCGAAAATTCAATTATGATTGGTGCTTTGGCTGGTTTCTGTTACTCAGCAACAAATTCTATCGTATTGAATGCTTCAGGAACACATCTAAATCCTTGTAATTCTGGTTTCTATGTTAATCCTATTCGTGCTAACAATGCTGTAGGTGGTAATGTTACTACATACAATACAACAACAAAAGAACTTGTTTATTCTAATGTAACAATCAATAATCAAGGTATCACATTAGCCAACGGTACAAACATCACAGATACTGCTGGTTCTGCCAATGTTTATATCAAGTATCTACAACAAGGATCTTCAAGTAATGTAACCTTCTATAATCCAATTTCTGGAGAATTGACTTATGGTGCTATCAACGCATCACAAATTGCTAATGGTTCATATATTTGGGCTGTAAGTGGTGTAGATGGTCATCTTTACTCCGATCTAGGAACAGAGATTGCTGACTCGGCAACTAATGTTCTTATTGGTCAAGGATTAGATTTAAGCAATACGAATGAGTATAGGGTTGCAATTGGTAATAATGCTGGCCAAAACGGCCAAGGTGGTTGTACAGTAGCTATTGGTACTAATGCAGGTTATTCATGTCAATATTGTGGTGCAATTGCAATTGGTGTTAATGCGGGTCATTGTAGTCAATACTATAACGCTATTGCAATTGGTAATCATGCTGGCGAATCTCAATTGTGGGATGCAGTTGCTTTAGGTAGAAGTGCTGGTAGTTCAGGACAACACGAGTACGCAGTTGCTGTTGGTAGAAGTGCTGGTCAAACTTGCCAAGGATACAAAGCAGTTGCTATCGGCCGTTACGCAGGTGAATGTCACCAACAGTACCAATCAGTTGCTATCGGTACTGAAGCGGGTAGATATTGTCAAGTAGACTGTTCAGTTGCCGTTGGTTCTTTTGCTGGTACTCATTGCCAAAACTATAAAGCAACTGCATTAGGTGGCTATGCAGGTAATTATCACCAACAAAGCTTTGCTGTTGCCGTTGGATACAATGCTGGTTCGTGTACTCAAGGAACAGCTGCTGTTGCTTTAGGTCATGCTGCTGGTGAATATTGCCAAGGCGGTGATTCCGTTGCAATTGGTAGAGCAGCTGGTAGACATTGTCAAAGAGGTGACAGTATCGCAATTGGTACAAGAGCAGGTTACGAAACTCAAGGATGTGGTGCTATTGCAATTGGTACTGGTGCTGGATACGGCAACAGTTGTTCTCAAGGTCAATATTCTATTGCAATTGGTTACGATGCTGGTTTCAATCGTGCAGCTGCAGGATCTATCATATTGAATGCTTCAGGTAACGATTTGAGTACTTCAAATTCTGGTTTCTATGTATCTTCTACACGTTACGAAGAAAGACAAAATCCAACATATGATGGTATTGCTTTCTATAATGCAAGTACAAAAGAGTTTAGTTATTCATATGCCTTGGATGGTGGAGAGTTCTAAAAGAGTTAGATATATAATATATTAATTATAGGAGTGTGAGATGAGTCAAGAAAAGTATATGAGTAACTATGTGGATTTGTTAAAGTCCACATTAAATGATCAAATCAGTCGTAATCTCCAGTTACAGGCAACAGCCAAGACACAAGGTGAGATTATAACTGAAATGAACGCACAAGTAACCAATGCTGCCGAAAATCTTCAGGTGGAAAATTCTCAAGCATTGGCATTGGCTACACAAAAACAACAAGAGTTGTCGGAACAAGTTAATAGTTTAACAAAAAGAATTGAACAACTCAATGTTGATAAGCAAAATGAAGTGGTTAAGTTAACTGAATATTTTAAAAATCAAATTGCTCAATCGAATACTGATAGAGCAACTGAAACAAGTAATTATAAAAAAACTTTGGGTGATTTGACTAAAAGAATAAATGAATTACAAATTGCTAATATTGAATATCAAAATCAATTGGCTGCACCAAATAATGTACAAACTGAATTAGAAAATACTAATATTCTTGTAGAAAATTTGAAAGCTGAATTGGTTAGCATGGATAAAGAGTTGTCACACATGGATACTCTAAAGAATCAGTTGATTAATACTCAAGGTATGGTTCAAGAAAGAGATGCTATTATTGATGAACTGAATGCTACGATTGAAAATTTGAAGACTACTCCTACCAAGAAAAAGAAAACTAGTGTTGACTCGGATGAACCGGTTTCAACATTAGAAACAGCAACACAGGAAAATGGTGGAAGTTTTTAAATAGATGACATCAAACACAATAGTTTTACTTAAAAAATCCGGTATATCAGGAAACACTCCATCAGACCTAGTGTATGGTGAGGTTGCTCTTAACTATGCCGAAGGTAAACTATTCTATAAGAATGGTGTTGGTATCAAGTACATTACCAACCAAAAAACATTCTCAACAATCAATGCCAACTCTACACTCATTATAGCCGGTTCTTATACCGACACAATAAATTTTGTAGGAAATAATGGTATCACCGTAGTCGGTGATGCTATCAATAACAAGGTAACAATTGCTCTCGATCCATCATACTCAGGTGGAGGCGGTGGTGTTGGTGCTACAGGTGCTACTGGACCTATGGGTCCAACAGGACCGACTGGTCCAACAGGACCTGCAGGTGGCGGTGGCGGCGGTGCTAGTATTCCAATCGATGTACCTACAGGTCCAACGGCATACGTTCCATTAATTCAAGAAACATCAGGTTATCTCGACCATGTATACACAGATGGTATCAGTTTAACTTATGATGTTGCCAACAATACACTCAATACTCAAAGTCTAAGTGTAACTCCAAATGTGGTGTTCTCATCTTCAATTTTGGATTTGACAACGACAGACCAGGTTGTATTTGATTCTTTTCCAGCCAGAGAATATAGAAGTGCTTTCTATGATATAGATTTGGAAAACGGTGCAAGTTATCATTCTTTAAATTTAAACATTTTAAATTATGATTATAGTGCAACAGCACAAACTTTTGGTGATGTTTACAACTTAACACCATTAGGTACCTTTAGTGCTAATGTGTATGCTGATATAGTGAATGTATTGTTCACACCAACCATTGCAAATACAAGTGTTTCTTTTTCCAGAAAAGCTATAAAACCAAGACAAACTGCCATAATTCTTGGTGATTTGGGATATATTATTGATCCAGCAGTCGTATTTTATGATAGTGGATTGGTTGTTGATTCAGTAGGACGTACTATTGATTACGGAACAATCTGACCACATGATTATAAATAACCAAAACATTTTAAGGTAAAGAATGGCTACCACACAATTACAACTTAGACGAGGTAATACAGCAAGTATATCAGCCTTTACTGGCGCTCTTGCTGAAGTTATCTATGATACAGACGAAAAAACATTAGTTGTTCAGGACGGTTCCACGAGTGGTGGTTTCTATCTGGCTCAAAGAGAAGAAGCAAATGCAGCTTTTAATTTGGCCAATTCTGCTAATGTTCTGGCACAATCAGCATATAATTCTGGTAATGCCACTTTAACTTATGCAACTTCATCATTTAATAAAGCTAATGCAGCTAATGTACTAGCACAGTCAGCTTATGCTAACGGAAATAATACATTAGTGTTAGCTCAATCAGCTTACGCTAATGGTAATAATACCTTCACATTCTCACAGTCGGCTTATAATGTTGCTAACTCATCAAATACGGTGGCTTTTTCAGCATACGACCATGCCAATACAGCATACACAAATGCAGGAGATGCTTACAACTACGCAACAAGTGTAGATACAAAAGCAAGCGCAGCTTTCAATAAAGCCAATGCAGCTAATGTCTTAGCTCAATCGGCATATAATTCTTCAAATACTAAATTCAGTTCTTCTGGTGGTACAATTTCCGGTAATGTAGACATTACTGGTCAAGCTAATGTGTCACAAAGATTGACTATTGGTACAGGTTCATATACCGTTTTACCTAATTTGATTTCTCAGTTTACTGGTAATTCGGATTACTACTCACAAATTAACCAACAAAACTTATCAGGCAATGGTTCTGGTGATATTGTTGTTACTGCTGATAACGGTACAGACCAAATCAATTTTATTGATATGGGTATGGCAGGTAGTGTATATGATGACGCTACACCAAATGCTTATCCAACAACAAAGCCAAATGATGGTTATTTGTATTTGGTTGGTAATCCTGGTGCTAATTTTGGTGGTAACTTAGTAATTGGTACTGCTGGCTCAGGATCACATGCAGATATTTCTTTCGTACAAGGTACAGGATATGATGAATCAGCAAGATTGGTATATGGCCAAGGTCTTGTTATTGAAACAGGTACAGTATCTTCATCAAATAACACAGGCGCTTTAGTTGTTCGAGGTGGTGTTGGTGTTCAAGGTGCTGTACATGCTGATGCTGTTTATGACGGCACAGTTCGTTTGGCTGATGTACAAACATACTCAACTGCGGGTTTTAATAAAGCCAATACAGCTAATGTTACAGCACAAAATGCATACAATTTGGCCAATACTGCCAATGTAACAGCACAAGCTGGATTCGATAAGGCCAATGCAGCCTATGATTTAGGTAGCAGTACACTTACATATGCCACATCAGGTTTCAATAAAGCAAATGCAGCCAATGTTCTAGCACAATCATCATATGACTCCGGTAATAATACCATGACATATGCCACGGCTGGTTTCAACAAAGCCAATGCTGCTAATGTATTAGCTCAGGCAGCGTACGATAATTCAAACACAAAATTTAATTCATCAGGCGGTACAATCTCTGGTGATACAGTTGTTACTGGTAACCTAACAGTTACTGGTACAACATTTTATGCCAATACAAAGAATGTATTAGTTGAGGACAATATCATTACATTGAATAGTAATGTAACTGGTACACCAACACTCAATGCTGGTATAGAAGTTAATCGTGGAAATCAAACAAACACATCTTTTGTATGGAATGAAACCAATAAAGATTGGGAATTCACAAATGATGGTACAAATTATAAAGTTGTTGCTGATGCAGCCAATGTAACTAATATTGGTGTATATGCAAATAGTGGTATCACATTAGCACAATCTTCATACGATTTAGGAAATGCCACGGCAACATATGCTACGGCAGGTTTCAATAAAGCAAATGCAGCCAATGTTCTAGCACAATCATCATATGACTCCGGTAATAATACCATGACATATGCAACTGCTGGATTTAATAAGGCAAATGCAGCCAATGTTCTTGCTCAGTCTGCTTATGATTCAGGCAATAATACATTAACTTACGCTACATCAGGTTTCAATAAGGCAAATGCGGCTAATGTTTTAGCACAATCTGCTTATGATTTTGGTAATACAGTAAATGCTTATGCTTTCTCAGCATATAGTCATTCAAATAATACACTTACATATGCTACGGCTGGTTTTGATAAGGCAAATGCAGCTAATGTACTAGCACAAAGTGCTTACGATTCAGCAAACAATGTATTTCCACAGATTCAACCATCATTCAACAAAGCAAATGCAGCTAACGTACTTGCACAAAGTGCTTACGACTCAGGTAATAATACATTAACCTATGCTACGGCTGGTTTTAATAAGGCTAATGCGGCCAATATTCTAGCACAATCTAGTTACGATAAAGGCAACACAACATTAACTTATGCAACAGCTGCATTTGATAAAACAAATTCAAGTTATAACTTTGCTAACTCTGTAAACACATATGCTTTCTCTGCTTATGCTTCGTCTAATACTAAGGCAACTGTATACAATACAAGTTCAGCACCAACATCAGCACAAGTAGATGATATTTGGATTGATACAAACTCTGGTATTGAATATGTAAACATCAGTTCTAACTCTGCTGTCCAATGGGTTGAATTTGGACCTCTAGGTACTCCACAGAATGTTACGGCTAACCTACAGTTTGCTGACCAGACTATCTTCAGTACATATCCAAATAGAGATATTACAGTATTGAGCTCTGGTACAGGTAATATTTTATTGACAGCACCATCCGTTAATTTCTCCGGTAATATTATTGCCAATGTTGGTAACGGAACTGCAACATTTAATAATCTTAAATCTGCTTATTTTCGTGTTAATACGGCTACCATTCAAGCTAACTCAGCTGCCATTAATATTGTTGGTTCAAACGGTTATTATACACAGCAACCAACATCCAACGGTTACATGATGCAAATTACCGGTTTGGATAATACAACCACTAGGGTTGTTATTGATGCTGCAAGTACAGATGGTTCTGCTTATTCAGCATTTGTTGGTCGTAAGGCAAGAGGCACACATCAAAATCCAACTGCTGCACAAAGCGGTGATATTCTAGCCAAGTTTACTGGTAACGGATACGGCACATCAGGATATGGTGTAAATGCTGGTGGCGCTTCAGTTGAGATGCACGCTATAGAAAACTATACCGATACATCAAGAGGCGCAAGTCTTGTAATTGCTACAACACCGATGGGTTCAAATGTAAGAACAACATCAGCAACATTTACTGCTACTGATTTGACTCTAACAGGTAATGTTATTGCCAATTCTTCAGGATTAACTTCAAGTTTCTTTAACTTGAATATTGGTGGTTCTCTCACATATGCTTATCAAACTGATACAGCTAACACAACACAGTATATCAATTACAATACACAAGAATTACAATTTATACCAATAACTGGCACAACAACACTTGTACATCAAAACATTGCTGCTGGTAGAAAAGTTGTAGTTGTTGTGAATAACACTTCAGGTTCAGACCAAACAATCAACCTAGGTGTACCAATAAATAATTGTACAGCTACTAGAGGAAGAAACGGTAACTATGGTTCACCAGCCAATACTGCAACTGTATTCTCAGGAACAACAGCATTCTTTACCTTCTTTGCTTTTGGAACATCTACATCAAACGTATACTGCTCAATCACACCGACCTAAGAGATAAATAAAACATGGCAACATTTAGTTTTCCCAATTCACCATCTCTTAACCAGACATATACATTTCAAGGCAAAACTTGGAAATATAATGGTACTGGTTGGGCTTTGGTTACCAATGTTGACATTGCACAGTCGGCATGGAATACAGCTAATTTAGCATACATCAATTCAAACACAGCTGACATTCTAGCACAAGCTGCATATGATACAGCCAATACAAAGTTCAGTTCATCTGGTGGTACTATCACAGGTCCCACAACAATTGCAGCTAATGTCACTATTTCTGGTAACAACAATTTAACTGTTACTGGTAACTTAAATGTTTTAGGTTATACAACCACAAGTTATACAAACTCTTTGACCTTGTCAAATGCTATGTTTAGTTTGCATACATCGAATACATTAGGACCATTGACAACAAATGATGGTTTGAATATTGGTATGGCATTTCATTACTATGATACTGCTGATAAACAAGCTATCTTAGTAAGAGAAAATTCAACTGGTTATTTGATTTGGTATAACACTTCTACCAATCTTATTGGTAATACCGATAGTAAAGGTATTACAATGGGAACATTCCAAACGGATGCTCTTATTGCCAATACGGTTTTGGCCAATGGTATTGAATTGTATGCCTTTACAACATCCGCATATAATGCTGGCAACAACACATTAACTTATGCTACTGCAGGATTCAATAAAGCAAATGCAGCCAATGTTTTGGCACAAAGTGCTTACGATTCAGGAAATAGTACATTAACCTATGCAACAGCTGGATTTAACAAGGCTAATGCTGCAAATGTTCTAGCACAGTCTTCATATGACTTTGCCAATACGGTCAATACTTATTCATTCTCAGCATATTCTTACGCAAATTCTACCAACACATTAACAGTTGCTGGTTTTAATAAAGCTAATGCTGCTAATGTTTTAGCGCAATCAGCATATGATTCTGGCAACAGCACTCTAACATATGCTACATCAGGTTTCAATGAGGCTAATGCTGCTAATGTATTGGCACAAAGTTCTTATGACTTTGCAAATACTGTTAATACATATGCGTTCTCTGCATACTCATATGCAAATGCAACAAATACTCTAACAGTATCAGCATATAATAAAGCAAACGCTGCAAATGTATTGGCTCAATCTGCCTACGATGCTGGTAATTCTACAAACACTTTAACAGTATCCTCTTATAACAAAGCCAATGCAGCCAATGTTTTGGCACAGTCTGCTTATGATTCTGGTAATAATACCTACACATATGCACAGTCTGGTTATACTAAAGCCAACAATGCAGTTCAAACAGCATTTGTTACTGTGTCTGCTAACGGCACTTCAATTACACCATCAAGCAACAATGATACATTAACAATCACTGCTGCTACCGCTAACGGTATTAATGTTCTCAATCCATCTTCCAAGACTATTGATTTTGGTTTAAGAACATCTGGTGTGACTGCTGGTAACTATGGTAGTTCCACAAACATTCCAGTAATTGCTGTTGATGCTTTTGGTCGTATCACATCAGCATCTAACACATCCATCTCAACATCTATCAGTTTATCTGGTACAACAGGTTCAGGTTCAGTATCTGGTGGTGGTACATTAACATTCAATTCAACGAATGGTGTAACAGAATCTATTTCTGGTTCTACAATCACCATCAATACACCACAAGATTTAAGAACATCTGCATCACCTACATTCGTTGGTTTAACAACGACTGGTGATGTAAATATTGCTGGTAATCTTTCTGTTGCTGGCACATACACATATTCAAATACACAAGTATTCCAAACAGTTGATTCATTGATTGAATTGGCCGCAAACAATACATCCGATGTAGTTGATATTGGTTTCTACGGACAATACAATACTAACAAGTATGCTGGTTTGGTTAGAACTGGTGGTGGAAACTTTGCTCTGTTCAAAGAGTTGTCATCACCAACATCTAACACATTTGGTAACATCACACTAGGTAACTATGGTACTCTAAGAGCCAATTTAACTGGCGGTATGATTTCTGGATTGGCCAATACGATTGGTATCGTAGATGGTGGTACTAATAACTCCACATACACGACTGGTGCTTTGTTACAGTACAATGGTTCTGCCATCGTATCATTAGCCAACACTGGTGTATCTGCTGGTATCACATACGGTAATACAACATCTATACCATCTATCACATTGGATGCTTATGGTCGTGTTACTTCAATTTCTAATAATGCAATCTATGTTCCACCAGGAACTTCTATTGTTGCTAATACAGGCCAATTAACTGCTAATGCTGCAACAGGTATCGTAGCACTTGGACTTGCCACAACTGCCGTATCTGCTGGCAACTATGGTGGTTCTACACAGATTCCAGTTCTTGCTATTGATGCTTATGGTAGAATAACATCAGCATCTAATACTTCTGTATCAACTACAATTAGTTTGGCTGCTGGATCTGGTTCAGGTTCTGTATCTGGTGGCGGTACATTAACAGTATCTGGTGGTACAGGTATCACCACATCAGCATCTGGTTCTACAATTACGATTACGAATTCTGGTGTTACATCATTAACTTCGAATTCAACTGGTAGAATCACACAGAGTTCCACAACGGGTGCTGTTACATTTGACTTGGCAACAACTTCTGTAACTGCTGCTACATATAACTATTCAACAATTCAAGTTGATGCTTATGGTCGTATAACATCAGCAAGTTCTGGTACACCTGTTACAACATTCAATACAAGAAGTGGTGCTGTTACATTAAGTTCTTCTGATGTTACAACGGCACTAACATATACTCCTGCTAACATAGCTGGTGATACATTTACTGGTGCAGTTACAGTACCTTCATTGAAGGCTAATACTTCTGTAACAGTTAATACATCAGGCTTCATTACGTCTACTTCTTACACAACTAGTTCCACATCACAAGTTACGGTTGATTCATTTGCAACAGCAACTTATAGGAGCGCTAAATATCTAGCACAGATGACTTCAGGTACAAGTTATCATGTGATTGAATTAAGAGTGGTACATGACGGAACTAATCCGTTATTAGCACAATATGGTGAAATCTTTACTGGTTCATCATTAGGAACATTTGATGTATCAATCACAACCGGTAATTTGAATCTGTTGTTTACTCCAACTAACTCTGCCACAACTGTTAAACTGATAAGGACTAACATCGTGGTGTAAATGTGAAAGTATATTATGAATGGTGAATGGTGTTATTTCAAGTCACGGTTTTCCAAAGAAGACTGTGACAAAATTCTAAAACTTGGTTTACAAATAGAACCAAAAGAAGCTTCTCTCGGTGTTGCTGGTCTCAATGAGAATCAGAACACCGATTATCGTAGAAGTAAAGTTCGATTTATCCAATCCGACAATACAGACTTTCAGTTTGTCTTTGATGAGATATGGAAGATGGGTATTACGGCCAATCGACAATGGTTCAATTTTCACATTACCAATCTATCATTTCTCCAACTGGCAGAGTATGATGAATCATATCAAGGTGAATACAAGAAACACCATGATGTTTTTTGGGTGAACAACGACAAGTACCATCGTAAATTAACTTGTGTCATACAGTTGACTGATCCATCCGAATATGAGGGTGGTGAATTTGAAATGTTTGATTTGGCCGAATATCCAAACAAAGAAGAATTAAAAGAACAAGGTACAGTTATCTTTCTTCCTTCTTTTATTCCTCATATGGTTCATCCTGTGACCAAAGGAACTCGATATTCATTAACAGCATGGTTTGAAGGGAATAAATGGCAATGAAATTTCATGTACTAGGTTTACCACACACAGTCACTAGCAAAGAATACAATGCTTGTGCATACACTCAGAAGGTCGTTAAGTTCTGTAAGATGATGACAGAACGAGGACACACAGTCATTCATTATGGCCACGAAGAATCTAATCCAATTTGTACTGAACATGTCACAGTATTAAGTTCTGATGATTGGAAACAAACTTATGGTGACCATGATTGGCGTAAACACTTCTTTAAGTTTGATACAAATGACCATGCTTACCAAACTTTTTATAAAAATGCTATTGAAGAAGTTGGCAAAAGAAAAGAAAAAAATGATTTCATCTTACCATTTTGGGGCTCAGGTGTTCGTCCCGTTTGTGATGCACATCCAGATTTAATCTGTGTAGAACCAGGAATTGGATATCCAGCTGGTCATTGGGCTCGATTTAAAATCTTTGAATCGTATGCAGTCTATCATGCCTATTATGGATTAGAATCGGTTGGTACCTGTAAACAGGACTGGTATGATGTGGTGATACCAAACTATTTTGATCCTGATGACTTTGAGTATGCACCAGAAGAAAAAGAGAATTACTTTTTATTTCTAGGACGTGTATATGAAGGCAAAGGTGTTAACATTGCCGTTCAGGCTACTCAAGCTATTGGTGCCAAACTCATCATTGCTGGTCAAAATTCATTGAAAGATATGGGTTATACAGAAACACCAGCACATGTGATTGAATTAGGTTATGCTGATATTCAAGCTAGAAAAGATTTGATGTCTGCGGCTAAAGGTGCCTTTGTGGCGTCTTTGTATAACGAACCATTTGGTGGTGTTCAAGTTGAATGTTTGTTCTCTGGTACACCAACAATCACAACAGATTGGGGAAGTTTCACGGAAAACAATATTCATGGTGTGACTGGTTATCGTTGCAGAACCTTTGAACAATTTGTATGGGCAGCCAAAAATATTGATAAAATTAAACCACAAGCATGTAGAGATTTTGCTATGAATAACTTTAGTCTAGATGTGGTTGTTAAGAAATATGAAGAATACTTTCAGTCTGTATTGAATGTTTATACAGGTAATGGATGGTATGAACCTAACTTAAAAAGAACAGATTTAGACTGGTTAACCAAATATTATCCTACATAAATAAACTATAATAATAACAAGAGGATAGTGAATCTTGGCCACTTCATCTAACTTTGTAGTTAAGAACGGTTTGACCGTTGGTACTACAAACGTCATCAATTCATCAGGACAATGGGTAGGATCTCCCAGCGGACTCATAGGTGCTACTGGTGCTACTGGACCTACCGGAGCCACAGGGTCAACCGGACCTACGGGACCTGCAGGAGCTACAGGTTCTACCGGCCCAACGGGATCAACAGGACCAACTGGTGCTACGGGTCCTGCTGGCACCAATGGTACTAACGGAGCAACCGGTGCTACTGGTGCAACAGGTCTTCAAGGCAATGCAGGTCCAACAGGACCTACTGGTTCTACGGGACCAACAGGACCTACTGGTGGTCAAGGTGCAACAGGTGTTACTGGTCCTACAGGTCCTTATGGACCAACAGGTCCTTCGGGTCCTACTGGACCGACAGGACCCACAGGACCTACTGGTGCTACAGGTTCTTTTTCAGGTACAACTTCGTCAAGCGTATCATTTACAGGATCATTCTCAACATACAATCAGTTAATATATCCACAACCTGGAGCTTGGGTAGAAGGTATTTCATTTTCTATGTCCTCAACATCAACATGGGGTGGTTTAAGGTGGCGTAGAGAAAGAGGTAATTATGATGGTAATTGGTATATTGGATTTACCGCATTAGATTCTTCAGATGATTTGGTTTTTGGTGCAAACAATGGCGGTAGTCAAATTGATAATATTCTTAGATTAGTTAAATCAGGATATGTATACACAAATTATAGTTTAAGATCACCAATATTTTATGACCAAAATGACACTGGTTATTATGCTGATCCAAATAATACATCATACTTCTATCGTTTGTTTACAACAAATAGTGGTGGAATAACAATAAATGGTGGATCATCTTTTATTTTGGGAGGTTCTGGTGCAACTTTTGATAATTCAACTGGAGCTAGATTAAGTGAAAGCTATGGAGCATTATGGAATTTTTCAAACTCTGCTACATGGCACCATCAAGTTATTAATGGTTCATCATTAGTTGGATTTACAGCATCTGGTGGAAATTATGGTAGCGGAAATATATACGCTTCAGGTAATATTACTGCATATTATTCGGATGAAAGATTAAAAGAAAAAGTTGGTAAAATAGATAATGCATTACAAAGTGTATTATCTTTAAACGCATTTAAATATATCAATAATGATATAGCTGTAGAAAAAGGTTTTAAAGGAACCGAAGTTCAGGTAGGTTTATCTGCACAAGAAATTCAAAAAATATTACCTGAAGTTGTTAGTCTTGCTCCATTTGATATGCAAGGTGTTCCAGAAACAGGTGAAATTGTATCCAAATCAGGAGAAAACTATTTAACAGTAGATTATTCTAGATTGGTTCCTTTACTCATTGAAGCCATCAAAGAGCAACAACAACAAATAGAAGAATTGAGAAGGTTAATCAATGGCAACTAGTTCTAATTTTGTCGTTAAAAATGGACTAACTGTTGGTTCAACCAATGTTATCAATGCATCTGGTGCTTGGGTTGGTCCTTCATCTGGTTTGATTGGTGCTACAGGTTCAACAGGACCTCAAGGTGCTACGGGACCTACAGGTCCTACAGGTCCAACCGGTGCCACAGGTAGTCAAGGACCAACAGGACCAACCGGTTCAACAGGACCTACAGGTCCAACAGGTGCTACAGGCAGTCAAGGTTTAACTGGACCTACTGGTCCTGGTGGTCCTACGGGTCCAACTGGACCAACTGGTGCCACAGGTGTTACAGGTCCAACGGGACCTAGTGGGCCAACAGGACCTAGTGGACCTACAGGTCCAACTGGACCGACTGGTGCTACTGGCGCTGTAGCTCCAAATTTTACTTCAGCAATATCATCAAATCCTTTAACACCTGATAGTCCAGCATCACTCAATGACATTGGTTATGTTAATTCAATTCCAAGTTTATATGGCCAAACTGATGGAGGATTGTATGTTGCTGGTTATAGCACTTCTTGGTATCATGAAATTTATGGTGATTTTAGAACAGGTCAATTAGCAGTTCGTGGAAAAAATAACGGAACATGGCAGTCTTGGTATTTAATTCCATCTTATGGTTATAATACTGCTGGTAATTTATATGCTTCAGTATATTATGATTCAAATAATACTGGTTATTATCTTGATCCAAACAACACTTCAAATTTAAACGTTCTACAATCTCAGTTACATTATAACGCTAGTTGGTATTATTATTCTGATGGTCCAAGAAATGCTAGCGATTCTTCTTTGTATCCTAATAGTTATGCTAGAGCGTTTAGATTCGATTTTGTTGGAGCAGGCTCAACATCAACAGGTGGTAATTATGCCGGAGTTCTTTCTTTTCATCCTTGGGACGGAACATCAGCATCTACAGGTGATGCATCATATCAATTAGGTTTTGGTTCTACTACAACAAATCTAAATGGTTATCCACAATTAGTTATTCGTAATGGTATTAATACATCTTGGGGTTCTTGGTATTATATTCCAATGTATAATTTGAATCAATATGCAGGTAACTTTTTTGCTACAGTATATTACGATGCAAATGACACAGGTTATTATCTCGATGCAAATGGTAGTTTTAATTTTTATTACAATGGAACAGGACGAGTTTATACTGATGGATCAGGTATACATATAACCAACGCAGAAGGTACCGGTTCAGATGTTCGTGTAGGTTCTGCATGGAATAGACCTGGAACATATAACGGTTCTTATTATTGTATTGGCGCTGAAAGTTTTATCGAATTTAGAATTGCTAACGTTCAAAACGGTTACGTTCAAAGTAGTAATCTTTACATGGCAGGTAACGTTACTGCTTATTCTTCGGATAAAAGACTTAAAGATAATGTTCGTAATATTGATAACGCATTGGATAAATTATCTAAGATCAGAGGTGTTTATTTTGATTGGAATGATGTTGGATCTAAATGGGGTTTTCAACCAGATACTGTTCACGATGTTGGCGTCATTGCACAAGAAGTTCAAGAAGTTTTACCTGAAGTTGTTAAACAAGCTCCTTTTGATTGGGATACAGATACAGAACAATCTAAGTCTGGTGAAAACTATTTAACAGTTCAGTATGATAAAATTGTTCCATTACTCATCGAAGCCATCAAAGAATTAAATTTAAAAGTAGAAAAGTTAGAGGCTAAGAATGGCAACTAGTTCAAATTTTGTTGTTAAGAATGGCCTTACAGTTGGTTCAACACAGGTCATCAATTCATCTGGTGCTTGGGTTGGTCCAAATAGTGGCCTTGTTGGTGCTACAGGTGCTACGGGTCCAACTGGTCTTACTGGACCTACAGGTCCGACTGGAGCCACAGGTCTAACAGGTTCCACAGGACCTACGGGGCCTACAGGACCAACAGGTAGTACAGGACCAACGGGACCTACTGGACCCACAGGTCCTCAAGGCGCTACTGGTGTTACAGGTCCAACAGGACCTGGAGGACCTACTGGACCAACAGGTCCGACTGGACCAACGGGACCTAGTGGACCTACTGGTCCAACAGGTGCCACAGGTGCTTCACCATTTTCATTGAATGGCACATCAGCATATTATACGGCTGGTAATGTTGGTATTGGAACAAGCAGTGCAATAAGCACATTAACAGTTTCTAGAAACGGTGCTACATCCGTATCATCAGTAGATTCAAGTTCTACAGCACATTTAAATTTAATTGGTGCTGATGCTAAAGTTAGGTTACAATTAGGAACCGGAAATAGTTTATATAGCACATATGCAGGTTGGATTCAAGCAAGTTATGATAATGGCGGAGGTAGTAATGGTGTTGAAGCATTATTGTTAAATCCTATTGGTGGCAATGTCAATATTGGATATCAAGGTGATGCTGGTTATAAATTATATGTTAATGGAACTGCATCTGCATCAAGTGATTTTAGAGCTCCAGTATTTTATGATTCAGATAATACTGGTTATTATGTAAATCCTAATGGTAATACAGTATTACAAAACCTTTATATTGGTGGTGGTTCAGCACTATTACAACCAGGTAATGTAAATAGAAATACTTATTGGACTTCTACTGGTTCTAGTGATATAGGTATATCATTTTTTAGTAGTAGTGGTTGGGCTATGCAGTTATATGCTAACTATAATGATGGTTATGGTTTTTTAGCTAGTAATTGGGGAAATTGGGATATTAAGAAAGTTCCTGGTGGAGTTTTATATTTAAACAATACTACTAGTTATTATTTAAATCCTCCAAGCACTTCCGTATTAAGCACACTTTATGCCGCTATTATGTACGACACAGATAACTCTGGTTATTATTGTGATCCTAATGGCACATCAAATATAAATTATTTACAATGTGCAAATTATATTGGTCTTGGAGGTAATGCTTACAATACTAATATGTCTGGCACATATGGTGTTTCAATATATCACGCAAATTATCCGGCAGTTGGATTTCAAAATAATTCTGGTTATAATTGGTTAATTTATAAACAAAGTACCAGATTGAGTATATGGAATAGTACAGATGGTGATATGGTCAATTTTTATCCAGGTCCATATACACAATTCGCAGGTTCAGTAAGAGCACCAATATTTTATGATTCTGATGATACTAGTTATTATACAAATCCAAATAGTTATTCACAACTTCGACACTTAACATTAGGTCATTACAATGATCCACTTGGTTATAGTGGTGGTTATTACGATATAAATTTTTATGGGTATCGTGACGTTGGCCAAGATTTTTATGCTGCCAAAATTAGAGGACAAAGGACAAATAATTGTTGTGGTGGAAATTGGTTATGTCAAGGTTCGATACTGCAATTTTATACTTTTCAAGGTTGTGCATCAGGTAACGGCGACTCAAATTTAGGTTTGAGAGCAACATTCGACAATGATTGTTCATTTACAGGCAACGTTACTGCATATTCTTCAGACAAAAGATTAAAAACAAATATAAATCGTATTACTGGAGCTATGGATAAAGTGAACCAGTTAACAGGTTTTACTTTTAACTGGAATCAAACAGCATATGATTTAGCAGAATATGACATGCAAAAAAATCAGGTTGGTGTTTTTGCTCAAGAAGTGGAAGAAGTGTTACCTGAAGCTGTTGCATTAGCACCATTCGATACAGATTTTGAAAATGGTAGAGTTTCAAAATCAGGTGAAAATTATTTAACTGTTCAGTATGAAAAATTAGTACCATTGTTAATTGAAGCGTTAAAAGAACAAGATGTTCGTATTCGTGAATTGGAAAAAAAATTAAATGCTAAATAATTTTGAAAATATAATAAGATCCTGGAAAATTTCTTTAGCTCCAAATGAAGAACAAAAAAAATTGGCAAATAAAAGAAAAGAAATTTGTCAAAAATGTGAATCGTGTAAAGAATTTAATAATGAAATTTTAAAAAGAATAGTTGAATATTATTGTGATGAATGTAAATGTCCAATAGGTAAAAAAATATATTCAGTTACAGAATCGTGTCCAAAAAATAAATGGAGTAATTAATGTACGCAAGATTGAAACCCACAAAAGTTTTAGGTAAAACATTAGACAGACTAAATGTTAGTATTATAAATTATGTTCTAGGATCATCTAGGCCCATTTTGGGATATTCTATTATTGCGGACGATGATACCACAATTACTTCAGGAAATATTAATCTGGATGAAACAACATATACAAATTGGACAACAAATGATGAGATTTTGTTGGAATATGTTGCATCAAATTTAAATATTGAGATATTAGATATCACAAAAGTAACAAAAACTTCAGAAGAATTTTTGAAAGAAGATCCAAATTTAGAAACAAGATAATTAATTTAAAGAAACATATATAATATTTCAACAGCCAAAATTTTAGGAGAAAACTATGGCCAATACTCTAGCATCTTTTGCTAATTCCCAATGGACTTATAGCCACACGGTTAAAAGTCTCAAAGTCCGTGATATTACTCATACTAGTAACACATATCCTAATACAGTCATCCAGACTTATTGGGAATATTCTGCCAATACACCAGATGGTGTAACAGGAACATTTAATGGTGCAACTCCATTTACAATTGATCCTACTTCCAATAATTTCTCATTTATAGATTTTGAAAACCTAAAAGAAGAAGATGTTTGGAACTGGATATATAATGTTGTAACAGATAGTTATGCACAACATGTCCAAGAGAAGATTGCTGAACAGATTAATACCAAAATTAATATTATCACAGAACCATCTTTGCCATGGGCTCCAGCAAATACTTCAAATACAGCTGGATAAATATAAAGTCATCATTAACACATAAAGGAAACTGAAATGACCGAACAAACACAAAATCAAAGTGAACAAAAAGTTACACTAACATTAACCGTAAATCAGATTAATGTAATTATTGCTGGATTGGATGAATTGCCACACAAATTCAGCCGTAAATTGCTTGATGAAATTCAACAACAAGCTGTACCACAACTCCAAAACAACCAGTTACAGGGTGATTTGGCTAATAAGGTAGTTAACTAAAAGAAGAAGACTGAAACATGGCGCTGTTAACCAATATTTTATCACCAGACACTACTGTAAAGTATGTCAAAGAAAATGCTGAAGCTGATTGGGAAGTTTATGTTCCAACGGGTGATGATGATCCTAATCTAGCATTAGAAGATTATTACAAAGTTGTTGAACATGAAAAGCCACATGAGTCTTTTGACATTGATGGAATTTGGAAGACAGTCGCTTTTGTTCACATCAATAGGACTTTAAGGCAAGTTCATTTACACTACGGAGTCGATAGAATATGACGTTACAATCATCTGGCGCAATATCTTTATCTGATGTAAACGTAGAACTAGGCAGGTCCAGTACAGCAACAATTTGTATGAATTGTTCTTCGGTCAGATGTTTGTTTGGCGTTTCTTCAGGCGCCATTAGTATGAGTAGTGGTTATGGTAAATCCAGCATACCAAAAGGTTCGGGTACATACACAGCTCCAGGATGTTATACATTTGTTGTTCCACAGAAAACTACACGTTTGAGTGCGCTTGCTATTTCAGGCGGATCAGCTGGAAGCAAACCATACTCATACTTTTATCCGTGTTATAGTATAGGTACTTGGACTTACTATCCTTACGCTGGTTATGTTACCGGCGGAACTGGAGGTTACGGTGGCGGCATATCTTATAGAAATAATTTTTCTGTTGCTACCGGACAAAATCTGACTGTTCGAGTTGGAGCTTGTCAAGGTTCATCTGGAGGCCAGGGAAATTATAGTATGGTTAACGCTAGTGGTGCAACTAATGGATATCCCGTATATGCGGCTACAAATACATGTTTCCCACTTTTTTATAGTGGTACCTCCGCATCAACTTATACATCAAGCGGAAAACAAGCAGGTTGTGGATCTTCAAAACAAGCTGGCGGTACAGCTAGAGGCATAACTCCTTGGGTAGGAATAGGCGGCGGTGGAGGTGGAGTTGCAGGATCTAGTTGTGCTGGTTATTTTGTTTGTGGATACTGTTCGTATAATGGATTTTATCAGTACTATCAGCCTTGTCACTCTTATGGTGCCGGCGGATCAGTTATGGGCAAAGGATGTGGATCATTTTCTCAATATACTGGCAATTGTTCGCAATGGGTATGTTTTTACTATTCCGGAGGTTATGGAGGTTATCCATTATATGGAAAACATGGATATGGCCGCAATGGTGGTTCCGCTGGAGGATCAGCACCAAATAAAGCAGACGGAAGATGGTCTGGATGTTATTGTTATTACACAGGATACAAACCTGGTTCAGGGCCAGGTGGTGGAGGAGGAAGTAATGCTACTTATGGATTCAATAATAGTGGATCTTATAATCCTCCAGGAGCCGGACCCTGTGTTTATTGCAACGGTCACGGCGGTGGAGGCGGTTCTGGTGGTTCCGGAGGTGGTAACGGATCTTATAGTGTAGGAGGTAATGGTGGAGGTTACGGTGGCGGAGGAGCAGGAGCTTCGGCAGCTCTATCGCCGTGCAATCCTTACTATAATTACACAGCTGGAACTTATCTTTATGGTAATAGTAACTGTGTTTGTTTTTATAATAATAGGGGAATACATTTTGGCGTTGGCGCAAGCGGAACGGTTAGAATTGTATACCCAGGTTGTACAAGATCATATCCATCAACAAATGTAGGATGTCCATAAAATGAAATGTATTATTAAAGTTGATGAATCTGGAAATACAGCAGATCATCCAATATTGATATCAAATTTTTTAGATGTTTATCCTGATCTAGATATTTCAGGAAATACAGCACCGCCAGGATTTGCTTGGTTCACTAGAAAAAATAGAAATGTTGAGTTCTTAAGAAATACGCCAGAGACACATAAAGTGGCCACTCGATATGTGAAAACCGATGAAGGTTTTGAAGATGATCATTTTTACCATGAATTGACAGAAGAACAAAAAGCTTTTGTATCAAACAGATCAAAAGGTGAAAATACTATCAAAACAATTGAACACTTTAAGTATTTGTCCGAATATAACATAGAAAATTTAGAAGACTCTAATGAAATTAATACTTGGATTAAATTTCACAATCTTATTCCAAACATAGATGAAATGCCAAAAGTGAGCATACATAAATCATTAACAACTCTAGAAGATCATCCTGATGATGAAGAATTTTATGATGATATTGTTGATTATGCAAACGTTGCAACAATATTATTGCCTAGGTTGCCTCTTCCGGATGCAAATGGTGTTTTTCAAGATCATTTAGATTCTTCTAATAATTGGGTATTTTTTGATCCAAACGAGCCTTTAACTCCAGAAACAGAAAAAATACTTCATAGAATTTTAATTAATCCAGAGGTAGAAAGAACTTCAAATCTCATAATCTCGGCACTAAGCACCTTACCGATTTTACCTAATAATATTATGGATCAAGTGGTACTGACATTAGATAATTTGAATTCAAATACTGCAAATTTATCGATTGCTTATTCAACAGTTAATTTACTGAGAGAAGAAAGAGCTAAAATTTATCCAACACATGCTGCAAATATGATTATGAACACCGCACAAACATCATCATATATAACATTAACTACAACGGCTTTAGACCAATACAACTCAATCATCGATACGTCGGGTTAATTGCCAATCCTCCTATTGAATAAATAGAGAATAATAGGAGAAATTGGATGGCAACCATAACCAACAGAAATGATTTTAAGACCTACTGTCTGCGTAGACTGGGTTTTCCTGTCATCGAAATTAACGTAGATGATGACCAAGTAGAAGACCGTATTGACGATGCTCTTCAATACTGGCAAGACTACCATTTCGATGGACTACAAAAAGTTTATTACATCAAAGCGGTCACTGGTTCACAAATCGTTTCTGATATAGACATCTCAGGTATATACAACGGAACAGCAGCCAACGGAACATTCATTGGTGCTACATCAGGTTCATTAGCATTACTCAAAGTTGGTGGTTTTCAAGGTGCCAACAATACTATGATTTCAGTTATGGGAAATCAAGCCTTTACGGCAGGTGAAGGTATATCATATTACGATCAGAGTGGCAATATAGTACCAACTGGTGCCAATGTGGTATCGTATATGATGGGTGATGTAGACCAAAAATACCTAGACTTATCAGAAGCTAAAGATGCTCAGGGTAATCCAATGGAAATTATTGGTGTGCCTAGAATCTTTCCAGTTACCGATTCTCAAGCTGGTGTCAATATGTTTGACCTCAGATACCAACTCCGTCTGAATGAGTTGTATGACTTCACCTCCGCATCCTATATCAACTATACTTTAACTCAACAACATCTACGTTCTTTGGAGTTAATGTTCACTGGTGAAGTTCCAATTCGTTTTCAAAGACATATGCAGAGACTCTACATTGATTGGGCTTGGGGTTACTCAGAAGCACCAGTAGGAACTATTGTTGTTGCCGAATGTTATGCCAATATTAATCCTGATGTATACACTAAGGTTTGGAATGACCGTTGGTTGAAAGAATATGCCACGGCTCTCATCAAACGTTCATGGGGATCCAACCTCAAGAAGTTCAATAACCTACAATTGCCAGGTGGTGTAACTCTCAATGGTGATACCATTTTCAATGAAGCGGTTCAAGAAATTGATAAGTTACATTCGGAGATGGAAACACAATACGGAGCACCATTGGAATTTTTCCTAAACTAATATGGCAACTTCACAATATTTTTCGTTATACAGCAATAAAGGTGAGCAGAGACTCATTGAAGACATTATTGTTGAGTCTATTAAAATCATGGGTGTAGATGTATTCTATTTACCCAACGATAATGATGCAGCCAGAGATTTACTGTATGGTGAAGATCCTGTTCGTAGGTTTGAATCAGCGTTTACGATTGAAATCTACTCTACAAATGCAACAGAATATGGTGGTGAGAAAGAGTTCTTCTCTAAGTTTGGCTTAGAAATTAAGAACCAAGTTTCTGTCATCATGTCTAAAAGGTCTTTCTCACAAAGAGTACCACAAGATAGATTTACAAGGCCTCGTGAAGGTGACTTGATGTACATTCCATTTCTAAATGGTACTGGTGAATTGTATGAGATTAAATTTGTCAATCAAACCAAAGATTTCTTTATGTTAGGCCGTCAGGTTCCATATTTCTACGAATTGGAACTGGAGAAATTCCGTTACTCACAAGAAGTTATTCAAACTGGTGATGCCGATATTGATGCTATTGTTTCAGATTCGGCATACACAATACATTTCACAACTACAACAGGTAATGCTAACAATTATGTGTTGAAAGAAATTGCTTTCCAATCACCCGATGGAACACAAAACAATGCTACAAGTGTGGGTATCGTATCATCTTGGTTACCACACGCCAACACCTTGTCACTCACAAATATTTCTGGTGAATTTATTGATAATCGTGAGGTTATTGGTGCTCAAAGTAATGCTAGATTTGTCATATCAACATATGATCCATTGAATAACCCAGCAGCTAAAGAAGTGTATGATAACCAATACATCAATGTTCAAGCTGGTGACATACTTGATTCAACAGAAAACAATCCATTTGGAAGTATCTAATGGCCAATATATTTTATAACCGTGTTATTCGAAAGATCGTTGTTGGATTTGGTAATCTATTTGACAACATTACTCTTGTTCGTTATAATCCAGATTTGACGGAAGCGGAACGATTTGTTGTTCCTATTGCCTATGCGGACAAAGAAGACTATGTGATGCGTCTAGAAGGTGATTACAATTTGGATAAAAAAGTCCAGATTACATTACCTAGAATGTCTTTTCAAATGTCTGGCATGTCTTATGATGCTACTAGAAAACAAAACACAAACATCAAAGCTTTTGCCAAACAATCTGGCGGTGGTGTTGCTGCTCAATACAATCCTGTTCCATATGATATGGATTTTTCTCTATACATTTATGTAAGAAACATTGAAGATGGTACACAGCTAATTGAACATATCATTCCATATTTTACACCAGATTATACAATTAAAATTAATTTAATTCCTGAAATGGGAATCGTTAAAGAAATACCGGTCATATTAAAGAATGTAGATATGCCTGTAGATTTTGAAGGTGATAGAGAAAAAGATACTAGAGTTATTGTTTGGACTTTAAACTTTACAGTTAAAGGATTTATTTTTGGTGCTGTATCAGACAATATTGCATTGATAAGAACATCAATCACAAATATTCTGAATGATATTTCACCAACAGACCAAGTTGTTTTTAAAATGAAAGCTCCAGGTATTGGAACATATCAGATGGGTGAAGTTGTTTATCAAGGATATTCACATTCTACTGCAACGGCAACGGCTAAGGTTGTTGAGTTCAATAACAATCATTTGACATTAACAAACATCAATGGTAATTTTGTTTCTGGCAAACCAATCTATTCATCACAATCTAATTCAAATTATACATTTGATTCATATGCTGTTGTGAATCCAAAATTTGTTGAGATTGTTACGACACCTAATCCAACTAACGCTACGCCAGCAAACAATTATACATATAACACAGTAGTAACGGAATATCCAAACTAAGAGGAAATAAAATGGCTTTAACAATCACAGGCGGAACAATAATCACAGGCGGTATTACACTAAAATCACAAGTAGTTGATCCTTATGCACCAACAGTTTCATCAGAATCGCCTTTTGCTGGATTACAAAGTTACTTTTTTGAAGGTACACAAAGTCGTCTGCAATATAACGCTTCCAATTTATCATTAGGAACAGATTGGACAATTGAATGGTTCCAAAAAGAAACTATTCCAAACAATTTCCCAAGGCCTTTCTGTGTTGGTAATAATTTAATGGGTGTTAGTATGGAAGGTGGAGAACCAGGAACATTCTACATTCAAGAAAATTCAACTTACCATAATATCTATTCTGTAACGAGAAGAGATGCTTGGCACCATTTTGCTATCTCTTCTGTAGGCGGTATAGTTACTGTTTATCAAGATGGCGTTCACCAAGGAAGTACATTCTCGTTTACTTCGGTCGATACGACCGGTCAAACTTTATTCCTTGCAGGTAAAGCCGGTGCATTGACATCAGAATATTTTGGTGGTTACATAACTGATATGCGTTGGACTGTTGGTGTTGGTGTTTATACAGGCGACTTCACAACACCTTCAACACCATTACAGTTGACACAAGCTGGTGATGGTATGAATATTCAACCAATTACATCAGGCCAAGTTAAGTTCTTCTTAGAACCTGGTCGTGATTATCTAGTTACAACACCTCCAGGAACTCCTTACACCACTTGGAGTGGTTTAGCATCTGGTGATAATCCATTCGGATGGACAACTCAACAATATGGTGATACCTCAATTTCTATACCTTGGCAATGGGGCGGATATAATACAACACAAGCAAGACCTACCGCTGGACAAACCGTTTCAGATGGCAGTGGCCATAGTGCAACAATTATAAGCGTGACAGATAATGCAGGTGGAGGTGGAATGAATTTATTGATAATAATAAACTCTAGTAATTCTGGTTTTGCTACTGACACAATAGTTTACATTCAATAACATATAAAAATTACTATGAATGATTTTGATAAAAAAATGTCGGAAGTATTTGATGTAACACCGGTTGAACAGGTCAAGAAGCCTCAACCGGTTGTTACAACCCATTACAATCCACCAAGTGATGAAAAACAAGACTTGGTGGATGCGTATCAACAATCCAAAGAAAACATCCAAGAGATTATTGATTCAGGCAAAGATGCCATGGAAGAAATACTCCAAATTGCCAAAGCAGGCCAACACCCAAGAGCTTTTGAGGTCTATGCCACCTTATTAAAGAACATGACTGAAGCCAATGATAGACTTCTGAAGATTCAAAAAGAGATGCGTGAGATTGAAGGCAGAAAGAAAGATTCTGGTACCACAATTGATAAGGCTATATTTGTAGGAAGTACGAATGAGCTTAATAAACTTCTAAAAGGCAAATTAAGATAAATAGGTGTAGGTCGCCAGATTGCAGTCTGCACCTACTCTAACATTGTAAAGGAATGTCAGCTATGCCTATTTATTATACACACCATATTATACCCCGTCATGCTGGCGGAACAAATGATCCTTCAAATTTAATCAAATTAACCGTAGAAGAACATGCCGAAGCTCATCGTATTCTATACGAAACTTATGGCCGATGGCAAGATTATGTTGCATGGAAAGCAATATCCGGATCTATAGGTAAAGAAGAAATAATAAAACTAACACAATCTTTGGCCACAAAAGGAAAAAAACAAACACCTGAACATGTACAAAAAAGAAAAATGATGGGTGAAAAAAATCCTATGTGGAAAAGTGGTGAAAAAAATCCTATGTATGGAAAAAGAGGCGAACTTTCACCACATTTTGGCAAAAAAAATTCGGAAGAAACAAAAAAGAAAAGAAGATTGTCTTTAATTGGTCGCTCTTATGAAGACCTACATGGCAAAGAAAAAGCTGAAGAAATAAAAAATAAACTAAGTAAGCCAAAAACAGAAGAACACAAGCAAAAATTAAGAAAACCAAAGCCAAAAGTTGTTTGTAGGTTGAAAGACAGAAAAGAAATGAGTTTAGGTAATTTTATGAATTGGTATAAAAATGCTAGATAAATCGTCTTATAGGGATAACCCCTTGCTCAAAAGAGCCGGTGTTGAGGTAAGTTACACACAAGAACAGATTGATGAGTATATCAAATGTGCTGGTGATGCCACTTATTTTGCCGTGACTTATATGAAGATTGTCAACGTTGACGAAGGTCTGATACCATTTAAGATGTGGGACTTTCAAAAAGAAATGTTGGAGTTATTTCAAAACAATCGTTTTGTTATCACTAAATGTCCTCGTCAGGTGGGTAAAACTACCACCACGGTAGCATATCTCCTTCATGCTACACTATTCTCTGAATCACAGAACGTAGCCATTTTGGCGAACAAAGGTTCTTTGGCTCGTGACATTCTAGCTAAGTATCAATTGGCTTATGAGAATCTACCGCAATGGTTACAACAAGGTGTAATCACATGGAACAAAGGTAATGTAGAGTTAGAGAACGGTTCTAAACTGATTGCTGCATCTACATCCAGTTCTGCTGTTCGTGGAGGATCATTTAACATTGTATTCTTAGATGAGTTTGCTTTTGTTCCAGCCAACATGGCACATGAGTTTTTTAACTCAGTTTATCCTGTTATCTCATCTGGTAAAACCACAAAGATTATTATCGTTTCTACTCCAAATGGAATGAATTTGTTCTATAAGTTGTGGTCTGATGCGGTTAATAAGAAGTCCGATTACATTCCTTTTGAAATTCATTGGTCTATGTTACCAGGCAGAGATGAGGCATGGAAAGAACAGACGATTAGGAATACCTCATTGAGGCAATTCCAACAAGAGTTTGAAACCATGTTCTTGGGTTCTTCAAACACGCTCATTTCTGGTATCAAGTTACAGAGTTTGGTGTACCGAGAACCTATTGCTAACCATGACTTACTTAAAATCTATGAGTATCCTATCAAAGAAGATGGTGAAAAGAACCTCAAAGACCATCTTTATGCCATTGCCGTTGACGTTTCTGAAGGTAAAAACTTAGACTCATCAGCCTTTACTGTGTTTGATATATCAGAAACACCATACAAACAGGTGGCGGTGTACAAGAGTTCATCTATTTCACCAATTCTCTTCCCAACAGTCATCTATAATGCAGCCAGATACTACAATGATGCTTACGTTTTAGTAGAAATCAATAACAATCCTGAAGTGGCAATGACATTACATGCTGATCTAGAGTATGAAAACCTACTTAAAGTGTTTACTGGTAACAAAAAAGCACAACAACTGTCTGCTGGTTTCCAACGTGGAACACAGATGGGTCTTAAAATGTCACCAGCAACCAAGAGAATTGGTTGTTCCAACCTAAAAACATTGATTGAAACCGATAAACTAGAAATCTGTGATTTTGATACCTATTCAGAATTGACCACGTTTGTGGCCGATAAGACATCATTTGCAGCTGAAGAAGGTGCCAATGATGATATCGTAATGACTTTAGTACTATTTGCTTGGGCAGCCACTCAAAAGTACTTTAGAGAAATCGTTAACCACGATTTGAGAAAACAATTACAGTTACAAACCATGAACCAAGAAGACGATGAGACATTACCTTCAATGATTATTGAAGATGGATTGGACAATCCGTTAATTGTAGAAGGTGGCGACGTTTGGGAAATGGCTGGTTCTGAAGATGTATACTCAGGATACTTCAGAAGTTTACATAAGTAATGTAAAAACCGTGAATCATAAATATCCTCATGGTATTAACTGCCAAAACACATAATAATTCAAGGAGAATAAAATGGCATTTCAAATCTCTCCAGGCGTTCTTGTATCTGAAGTAGACTTAACAACAGTCGTACCTTCAGTTCTAACGACTGCTGGTGCATTTGCTGGAACATTCGTTTGGGGTCCAGTAAACAAATTAGTCTTAGTAGACAGCGAAATTACTTTAGCAAAAACATTTGGCAAACCAGATGACAATTCAGCAGTTTCTTTCTTCACAGCAGCCAATTTCTTGGCATACGGTAACAATTTGACTATTGTCCGTGCTGTTGGAACAGGCACATACAACGCTGTTGCTAATACTGGTCAAACAAATATTCAAGTTGCAAACGAAAGTATATTTGAAAGTAGCTATTTAAATTCAAACAATTCAAATCTTTATGGTCCTTTTATGGCCAGATATCCAGGAAATTTAGGAAATTCTTTGTCTGTAGCTGTTTGTGCTAATACAACAACATTCAACACATGGACATACAAAGGTTATTTCACTAGTGCTCCAGGTACTTCCGATTTTGTTTCTAAAGCCGGCGGTTCATCTGATGAATTACACATTGCAGTTGTAGATACTGGCGGTTTGTTCACAGGAACACAAGGTACAATTTTAGAAACATTCCCATTTGTATCTAAAGCTTCTGATGCTTCAGTAAATGGTACAACAAATTATTATAAACAAGTTATTTTTAATAACTCTAAATATATTTACGCTGTTGATCCTGTTGATTATGCAAACACTAATACTACATGGGGTTCTACATCTAATACTAATTTTTCTAGAATTTTATCGAATCAACTAATACCTTTATCTGGCGGTACAAATGTTGCTCCAGAAAATGCTGATTTAGAATCAGCTTATACACTATTTGAAAACAAAGAACAAATTGATATTTCTCTAGTATTGACAGGAGATGCATCAATAGCAACACAACAATTTGTTATTGACAATGTGGTTACACCAAGAACAGATTGTATTGCTTTGATTTCTCCGCCTAAAACAGCAGTTGTTAATCAGTCAGGTTCCGAAACTACAAACATTCAAACATGGTTAGTTTCATTAAGCCGTTCATCTTCATATGTTGTCGCTGATTCTGGTTGGAAATATCAATTAGACAAATACAATAATGTTTATCGCTGGGTACCATTGAATGGTGACATTGGTGGTTTATGTGTGTATACAGATACAGTTAAAGATCCATGGTTCTCGCCTGCTGGTTTTAACCGTGGTGCAATCAAAAATTGTATCAAGTTGGCATGGAATCCAACAAAAACATATCGTGACACATTATATGCAGCTGGTGTAAATCCTGTTGTATCGTTTGCTGGTCAAGGTACAGTATTGTTTGGAGACAAAACTCTACAAGCTAAACCATCCGCTTTTGATAGAATCAATGTTCGTAGATTGTTTATTGCTTTAGAAAAATCAATCAGCACTGCCGCTAAATTCTCATTGTTTGAATTGAATGATGAGTTTACAAGAGGTCAATTTGTTGCTTTGGTAACACCTTTCTTGAGAGATGTTCAAGGTCGCCGTGGTATTACAGACTTTAAAGTAGTTTGTGATACAACAAACAATACACCACAAGTTGTAGATTCTAATCAATTTGTTGGTGATATCTACATTAAACCTGCTCGTTCTATCAATTACATTCAATTGAATTTTGTTGCTGTTGGAACAGGTGTTGACTTTAATACTATCGTCAACGCTGCTTAATAAATACAGTTAATACTAGGAGAATAAAATGGCATTTAATGTAGCAGAATTTAGAGCGAATCTGATTGGGGAAGGTGCTCGTCCCAATCTGTTTTCAGTTTCTTTAAATTTTCCGACAACCGTTACAAACGGTTCAGCCGCTGGCCAAAAAACAACCTTTATGGCCAAGTCAGCACAATTACCAGGTTCTACTGTTGGTAATGTTACTGTACCATACTTTGGTCGTGAACTAAAGTTTGTTGGTAACAGAACCTTTACAGACTGGACTTTAACAATTATCAACGATGAAGATTTCTTGATTCGTAACAGTCTAGAAAATTGGATGAATCAATTGAACAGTCATGCTGGTAACGTCCGTGCTGCAACTGCTGTATCACCAACAGGTTATTCTGTTGATGCTGTTGTAAATCAATACGGCAAAGCAGGTGGAAATCCAATCAAATCATATAATTTTGTTGGTATGTTTCCAGTTGATTTGGCTGCTATCGATTTGGATTGGGGATCAAATGATTCTATTGAAGAATATGCAGTAACATTTGCATTCCAATACTGGGAAGCGGCTAACATCACAACTTAATTTTATTATTTTTTACAGAGGAGCTTCGGCTCCTCTTTTATGGTTACTTGAATTGGATTTTAAAAAAATATGGCAGCTATAAACAAGTTTTCTCTTTTCGGTTTTTCTATCTCTCGTGACAAGAACGAGGCAGAACAGGCCGTACAACAGTCGTTTTCGCCACCAACGAATGACGATGGTGCTCTGACGATAACTTCAGCAGCCTACTATGGTACATATGTTGACTTAGATGGTACAGCAAAGAATGAGGTTGAATTAATCTCTCGTTATCGTGAGATGGCAATGCAACCAGAAATCGAATCGGCAATTGACGATATCGTTAACGAAGCTATTTGTCAAGATGACGATGGTAAGATTATTGATATCGTATTGGATAATCTAAATGAATCTGAAAAGATTAAAAAAGCTATTCGAGCAGAGTTTCAAACCATTCTAAAGTTGTTGAACTATAACAACATGGCACAAGATATCTTCCGTAGATACTATATTGACGGCAAGATGTACTACCATATCATTATTGATAAAGAAAATCCAACTCAAGGTATCAAAGAACTCAGATACATTGATCCACGCAAACTTCGTAAAGTTCGTGAGATTAAAAAGAAAAAAGACGAACGCACAGGCGTTGATGTTATGGATGTGATTAATGAATACTATATTTACAATGATAAAGTCACTACTGGTGCTTCTAGCAATTTTGGTCCTGTTGGTGTTCGTATCACTACTGATTCCATTATTTCAGTTGTTTCCGGCCTCATGGATTCCCGTAGAGCGGTGGTTCTATCATATTTGCATAAGGCTATAAAGCCATTAAATCAGTTGCGTATGATTGAAGATGCGACAGTTATCTATCGTATCTCAAGAGCACCAGAACGTAGGATCTTCTACATTGACGTAGGTAACTTGCCTAAACTAAAGGCTGAACAATACCTGCGTGACATCATGGTTAAGTACAAGAACAAGTTGGTGTATGATGCCAACACAGGTGAAGTCAGAGATGACCGTAAGTTCTTATCAATGATGGAAGACTTTTGGTTACCACGCCGTGAAGGTGGTAAAGGCACAGAAATTACAACATTACCTGGTGGTCAAAATCTAGGTGAGTTGGAAGACGTTAAGTACTTTGAACGTAAGTTGTATAAGTCATTGAGTGTACCAATCTCTCGTTTGGAACCTAATCAAGGCTTCTCTTTAGGTAGAGTATCTGAAGTTACCCGTGATGAATTAAAATTCAGTAAGTTTGTAGATAGACTCCGTAATAAATTTGCGGATGTATTTGACCAAGCCTTGAGAGCACAATGTGTACTGAAAGGTATTTGTACTGCTGAAGAATGGGAACTATTCAAAGAAAACATTTATTATAACTTTATCAAAGATAACAATTTCACCGAACTCAAAGATGCCGAGTTGATGAGAGAAAGATTGTCTCTCCTTGGTGAAATTGATGCTTATACAGGACGTTATTTCTCACAAAAATGGATTCAAAAGAATGTATTGCGTCTTGATGACAATAGTATTGCTGAAATGCAAAAACAAATTGATAAAGAAAAACAAGAAGGACTTGGTTTACCAGTTGAAATTATGAATAATGTTGCTGGTCAAATGATGGCATCCGATATACCACAACAACCACAACATCCAGATGATGTAGAAGCAGCTCAAGCGGCAGCAGACCAAGAAGTTAAGACAACTGCAGCGGCAGCCAAAGCCAAAACCAAGTCTGAAGAAACAACCTTTGGTAAGCTTAAAAGAATATTATAAATAGGATTCATTAAGGAGAATAACATGGACACAAGAGCAATTATAGATTATGCAATGAATGACGATGCCAAGGCAATGCGTGATGCCTTGTATGCCTCTATCCACGACAGAGTTAATGCACATATTCAAGCACACAAACAAAATGTAGCACAGAGCCTTTTCCCTGAAGAACATGAAGAAGAAGAATTGGAAATGGCTACCGAATCTGTTGAAGAACTGACAGAAGGCAAAATGGATAAAATGAGTCTTTCTTCTCTATGGCATAAACACGCACAACACTCATATAGTGCTGACCAAGGATATGGTGGTGGTATGGGTGGTCATCACAGCCATCATGCAGCTACTGCTATTGAGAACCATGTTCGTAAACATCACGGCAATAAAGTAGCCGATGATATGTTGAATCATTCAGATCACCATATTGCACACGCAGAATACGCTGGTCCTGATGAATCAAAACACCATGAAAAAGAAGCGGCTAAACTAAGAGCTAAGCACGGCATTAAAGGTGATTTATACGGACACGAGGAATAATAAATGTCTAATGTTTTTACATATCAAGTCATAAAAGATACCACAGAGAAAGCGGTTATTAAGTTAACTGGTAAGTTTGATGGTTCTGGTCAAGAAGACAATGCACACCGTATTCAAGCAAATACTTTGTATGGTGCTTTGGACGCCAATGGTGTTCCATTACACACATCAGCTAGTTTAAGTAATACAGCCTTAAATTACTATGGTTTATCCATTTTTAGAGTATGGTATGATTGTGTTAATCCAACTTCCGCAGATGTTGACATTTATTGGAATGGTAATCCAACCGAAACTGCTTTGTTAGTTTCTGGTACATATGAATATGATGGTGCAGCAAACTGGGTAACAATACCAAATTCAGCAAAAGCAAACAGCCAAATCACATTGTGTAACGGTGATATTGGTATTCGTACAAGAGGTATGGCAGCCAATAATTCATATACAATTATTATGGAGTTACGCAAAGATAATGCCTACTATCAACGTGGTCAATTCGATGATCCTGGTGCATTTAACTATCCACCTTATGGAGTTACTCCATGAAACTAATTAAAGAAATCCACGAAACAGTCAACTATCTCGTAGAAGAAGCTGACGGTAAAAAGACCCTTCATATTGAAGGACCATTTTTGGTTGCTGAAAAGAAAAACCGTAATGGTCGTTTGTATGAGTATGCAACGATGAAAAATGAAGTTGCTCGTTATACTAATGAGTACATCAACAAACATCGTGCTTTTGGTGAACTAGGACATCCTGAGACACCTTCTATCAATTTGGATCGTGTATCACATTTGATTACCTCTTTAAAAGAAGACGGTACAACATGGATTGGTAAAGCAAAGATACTTGATACTCCTATGGGTGCAATAGCCAGAAACCTTATTGAAGGTGGCGCACAACTAGGTGTATCATCAAGAGGCATGGGTTCACTTGTTAACAAGAATGGTGTTAATGTAGTGCAATCAGATTTTTATCTAGCCACAGCGGCTGATATTGTAGCAGACCCTTCTGCGCCTGGAGCTTTTGTTCAAGGCATTATGGAAGGAAAAGAATGGATGTTAGTTGAAGGTGTATGGACTGAAGTTGACCAAGCGCAAGCTATTCAGCAGGTTCGTCAAGCTTCTCAAAGAGATATTGAGAGAGTAAGCTTGAAAATCTTCGAAAACTTCATGAAAAAACTTTAAATATAAATATCCAATACCAAATCAAGGAGATTTTCAAAATGGGAAAATTTAATCTAGCAGATGCCGCTAAAGCTCTTTTGAGTGAAGACTCAAAAGCAACCTTTGATTCTAATATCAAAGCAAAACAAGGTATGCGTGGCCAAGATTCACACAAACACGGAGAAGTAGGCAAAGACAAAGTTAAAGCTTCTGTCGCTTACGGTGAGAAAGACGCCGGAGTAATCGGTCATTCTCCAGAAAAAGAAGATGATACGTTGCCAGATTACCTAAAAGGTACTCCATCTGCAACTCCTCCAGGTGCAACACCACCTGTTGGTTCAGAAAAAGACGGTGTTGGTTACTCATCACCAAAAGGTCAACCACAGGAAACTATGGGTCGTGGCGAGTTGAGAAAAACTTATCAAGACGAACCAACTTCTTACGAAGCTATCCGTGACCGTATCGCTGGTAAAAAACCAAAACAAACAATGCAAATGAATCCTGGTGCTACAATGCAGGGTTATGGTGAAGAAACTGAATACGATGAAGACGGTGAATTGGTAACTGAGAAGCACTGGAAAGAAAGCGAATCTCATCCTGACGAGAAACAAGATAAAGCTCTGTTCAAGAAAATGATGGCTAAAGAAAAGATGAAAGAAAAAATGAAAGAAGACATGGACGCTCTATTGGGCGGAGAAAATCTTTCTGAAGAATTCGTATCCAAAGCAACTACAATTTTTGAAGCAGCAGTTATTGCTCGTGCTGAAGAAGTTATCGCTGCAGCTGAAGAAGAATTAGAAGAACAATTTGTTGAAGCCGTTGAACAAGTTAAAGAAGATTTGGCATCCAAACTTGATGACTACCTAAACTACATGGTAGAAGAATGGATCAAAGACAATGAAGTGGCAATTACTGCTGGTTTGAAAGCACAAGTAGTTGAAGAATTCATGTCCGGTTTACACAACCTATTCAAAGAACACTATATCAATATTCCAGAAGACCAAACAGATGTCGTGGAAGAATTGGTAACTAGAGTTGAAGAACTAGAAGAAGAATTGAACGAACAGATCAATACTTCAGTAGAATTATCTAAAGCTCTAAACGAACAACTAAAAATTGAGGCTATACACGCAGCATGTGAAGGCCTGACAACGCAGACCCAAGTGGAAAAACTAAAATCGCTCGCAGAGAGTGTTGAGTTCACTAATTTGGATGAGTTCACAGAAAAATTGGAAACAATTAAAGAATCATACTTTAAAACTCCAGTAAATTCTAGTGGCAGTTCTGCACTCAATGAAGAAGTCATTATTGAAGAAGATAAGAAACCTTCAAGATCAAATGACCCAGACATTGATATGTTTGCGAAAGCAATTTCTAAATCCGTGAATAAGTAATTTACTAAATATTACTTACCACAACAATAATAACAGGAGTTATCTAAAATGTTCATGACAGAAGAACTACAAAAAAAGTGGGATTCTGTGTTAAATCACGAAGATTTGACACCGATCAAAGACCCATATAAGAAAGCCGTTACAGCTCTAGTACTTGAGAACCAAGTACAAGCTATGCGTTCAGAGCGTCAGCAATTGAACGAAACGGATGCTGGTCCAACAAACACAACAGGTGGTATCAATAACTTTGACCCAATCTTGATTAGCTTGGTTCGCCGTTCACTACCAAACTTGATTGCTTATGATATCGCTGGTGTTCAGCCAATGACTGGTCCTACAGGTTTGATTTTCGCAATGCGTGCTCTATACAACACACAAGGCGACAAAACTGGTTCAGGCGCAGGTGCTGAAGCATTCTACGGTGAAGCAAATACATCATTCTCTGGTACAGCTTCTTTGAATAACCCCTACGGTTTCCAAGGTACTGCTGGTGAAGACGTTGCAACAGACTTCCAAAATCCTGCTTCATTGCATACAACAACTGGTATTGCAATGCCAACAGCTAACGCTGAATTCTTGGGTTCTGATGCTTCTGGCGCTGGTGCTTTCCAACAAATGGCCTTCTCTATCGAGAAAGTTACTGTTACTGCTCAATCTAGAGCATTGAAAGCTGAATACTCACTAGAACTAGCACAAGACTTGAAAGCAATCCACGGTTTGGATGCTGAGACAGAATTGTCAAACATTTTGTCTACTGAGATTCTTGCTGAGATTAACCGTGAAGTTATCCGTACAGTTTACTTGTCCGCTAAGGCAGGTGCTCAATACGGTACAACAACTGCTGGTTACTTTGACCTAGACACAGACTCTAACGGTCGTTGGTCTGTTGAACGTTTCAAAGGTTTGATTTTCCAAGTTGAACGTGATGCTAACGTTATTGCCAAAGAAACTCGTAGGGGTAAAGGTAACGTCATGATCGTTTCTTCTGACGTTGCTTCTGCTATGGCTATGGCTGGTGTGTTGTCTTATACACCTGCTTTGTCTGCTGACCTACAAGTTGACGATACAGGTAATACATTTGCTGGTTTGTTACATGGTCGCATCAAGGTTTATATTGATCCATATTATGGTGGTTACACATCTAACCAAGAGTTGGTTACAATTGGTTATAAGGGTTCTTCTCCTTATGACGCAGGTCTTTTCTACTGTCCTTACGTTCCTCTACAAATGGTTCGTGCAGTTGACCAGTTCACATTCCAACCAAAAATTGGATTCAAAACTCGTTACGGCATGGTAGCAAATCCATTTGCACAACAATTGACTCGTGGTTTGGGTGCATTGAATCAAAGAACAAACGCTTACTATCGTTTGTTTGGCGTCAAAAACCTAATGTGATTCCCAATTGGGACGAAAAGCCAACGTAAGAGTGGCACTTTAAAAGGGACCTTCGGGTCCCTTTTTTTGTGTCTGTTTTATTTCTTTTTAGTGATTACACTAAATATTGGAGTAAGTTTGACTTACAATCCACAATTAATTATAGGAGTTTAGCATGGCACATACAGTAACAATTACAATTGTAACAGCAGAACAATCATTTCCAGCCGAAACAGTATCAGCTGGTATCAAAGTGAGACTAGGTGACAATAATCAAACAATTGTTGCAGCACCATATGTTGCAATTTTTGAAGATATTGAACCAGGTGATTACACTATTCAAGCAGAAACTATTGACGCAGCAGGAAATTCTTTGGGTAATGCAATCACAGGATCAGTAACAGTCGCACCAGATGTTGTTAATATTGACGTACCAGCATCTTTGTCGGTAGTCGTATCTTAATAAAGGCCGCTTAAGGCGGCTTTTACGTCTCCTAAATAATAGATAAAGGAGATAATGATGACTGTATTGAACAGAAATCCACAAAATACTAATCTATTACAACCCACAAAGTTTCTACTGGTATTCAATCGTTTACCAGCAGTACAATACTTTTGTCAAACAGTCAACGTTCCGGGTATTGCGTTAGATGAAGTTGTGCGTTCAACACCTTTTCTAGACATATATTATCCAGGAACAAAATTAAAATATGATCCGTTTGATATAGATTTTCTAATTGATGAAGAATTGACAACATGGAAAAATATGTACGATTGGTTTCTGACTTTTGCTGATCCGGATGGATTTGAAAAGGATGGAAATTATTCCGAATTACAAACAAACAAACACGTTTCGGATGCAACTCTGACCATACTAAGTGCTTTAAATAATCCTGTATTAAGAATACAATTTAGAAATGTTTATCCTTTGACAATATCGGATTTAAATTTTGATACCAAAGAATCGGCAGATTCGATTATGACCTGTAAAGCTACATTTAGGTACGAATCATATAACTACTTGACAGTTTAATTGATTTGTGTTATTATGTTATTTTGATTGCCACTTTATACTATGGAAACACTTGACCAAATTTTAAAACTATGGGAAAAAGATGCCGTTATAGATCAGACTGAAGCTGGTCTGGCACTTATCAATATACCGATTCTACACGGTAAGTACCTAACGATTCTCACCAGACACAAAATGGCAGCCAAGAAGGCACATTTTGATTACCTCCGTATGCGTAAGACCAAATGGGAATATTATACAGGTAAATTATCACAAGAAGAATTGGAACAACATGGTTGGGAACCATTTCAATTTACACTCAAATCTGACATCAATACATACTTAGAGGCTGATTCAGATTTAATTAAATTATTAGAGAAGAAAATATATCACGAAGAAGTGGTATCAGTCATTGAGTCTATCATGGCCGAGATTAAACAAAGAACTTGGCAGTTGCGAGATTACATATCATGGGAGAAGTTTGTTGCCGGAATTTGACCTAACAATATCAAAAAAAGATGAAGTATATGCCAAGATAATATGTGAAAAACACATTGCTAGGGAACTATCAGAGTACTTTACTTTTTTTGTACCAGGTTATCAATACGTTCCAGCATACAGGAACAAAATTTGGGATGGAAAGATACGCCTATTCATCCTATTAAATCAAACTATATACCTTGGCCTTCTTCCTTATGTGGAAGAATTTTGCAAAGACCGAAGCTATACGATAGATTATGATGATACACGACCGGATATTGAAGATGATTTTTCTGTGTATCATGCTGAGAAATTTATATCTGGTTTAAACATTCCGTTTGAAGTTAGAGATTATCAGATAGATGCTTTTGTACATGGTATGCAAAGACGTAGAGCTTTGTTGTTATCACCAACGGCATCAGGTAAATCTCTTATCATATATCTTTTGGTTAGACAGTTTTTAGATTATCAAAATCTTAGGGGTTTAATTATTGTTCCTACAACTTCTTTGGTAGAGCAGTTGTTTAAAGACTTTAGTGATTATGGATGGAACACCGGTGATTATACACACAGAATCTACCAAGGCAAGCCTAAAGAAACAGATTTACCATTAACTATCTCCACATGGCAATCACTCTATCAACTGCCTAAAGAATATTTTGAACAGTTTGATTACATCATTGGTGACGAAGCACACCTGTTCAAGTCACAATCATTGACCAAGATACTTACATCATGTAACAAGACCAAGTATCGTATTGGCCTTACAGGCACCTTAGATGGTTCCAAGACACACAAACTGGTATTAGAAGGACTATTTGGTCAAGTTAAGAAAGTTATTACCACCAAAGAGTTGATGGATAACAAACAAGTTTCTGATTTTGAAATCAAATGTCTAGTGTTGAAGCATCCTGATGAGATATGTAAAGCCATGAAAGAGTATACATATCAGGAAGAACTTGGTTATTTAATTATGAATGAGGAGCGTAACAAATTCATTAAGAATCTTGCGGTAAGCTTGAAAGAAAATACACTTATTTTGTATCAAATGGTTGAAAAACATGGTCAACTCCTGTATAATATGATACTAGAAACAGAGAAACTTGGCAACAGAAAAGTTTTCTTTGTACATGGTGGAACAACAACTGAAGATAGAGAAACAATACGAGCAATCGTGGAGAAAGAAAATGACGCTATTATTGTGGCTTCTTATGGCACTTTTTCTACAGGCATTAATATTAGGAATTTACATAATGTTATATTTGCCAGCCCAAGTAAAAGCCGAGTTAGAAACCTTCAAAGTATTGGCCGAGCACTTAGAAACTCTACAGGAAAGAGTAAGGCAACACTCTATGATGTTTCAGACGACCTCACATACAAAAAACATATGAATTTTACATTACGGCATTTCGTGGAGAGGGTGAAGATATATAAAGGAGAGCAGTTCTCTTTTAAAATTTACAAGATAGGACTTAAAAATGGAAAGTAAAGATATAAAGATTGTAAGATTAACTTCAGGCGAAGATATCGTATGTGGCTTAATTGAATCTGATGGTACATATTACTTAAAGAATCCTATGGTATTCATTCTCAAAGATACCGGTAAACAATTTGTGTTGATGTTACAGAATTGGTTACCAATGCAAGTTATGAAAATGAATGAAGCAATCATCAAAGCAAAAGATGTCATAGCTGTTTTAGAACCAGATGAAAATTTTACTGAATATTTTTTGAATGAATCAAGAGAAATGGAAGAAGCTATTGAAGCTAAATTGAATTTGAGAAGCCTTAAAGACATTAAATCGGAAGAATCTGGTGTTAATGATTGGATGAATACATTAGAAGATATGGAAATATCTAAAGGTGATTTATTACATTAATCTTTAAGGGTCTACACCGAGGACTATACTCTATGTCAAGCCTTTTGTCAACAACTTTCTGTGGTATATATTATGAGCAAACAAAAACATTACATCAACAATGCTGATTTCCTATTGGCCTTAACTGAATACAAGGCTAAAGTGAAAGAGGCAAAGAAACAAAACCTACCTGCACCAGCGATACCAAATTACATCGGTGAATGCTTTATGAAGATAGCGGAAGGTTTATCTCACAAACCAAACTTTATCAATTACTCCTACAGAGATGAAATGATATCGGATGGTATTGAGAACTGTTTGATGTACTTTGCCAACTTTGATGAAACCAAATCAAAGAATCCGTTTGCTTATTTCACACAAATCATTTACTATGCCTTTCTCCGTAGAATACAGAAGGAGAAGAAACAACTTTATGTGAAATATAAATCCACAGAACTGGCTGGCATCCTAGATGAGTTTGAGATGTTGGAACATGAAGATGGTACTTCAAGTCAGTTTGAATTGTATGATAACATTTCCGAATTTATCGGTAACTATGAAGATGCCAAAGCTGCCAAGAAGGCTGAAAAGGCAATTAAAAAACCAAAAGGTCTTGAAAAATTTATTGAGGGGTAATTATGAGAATAGGATTTACTTGTTCGACTTTTGATTTGTTTCATGCTGGCCATGTGATGATGTTACAAGAAGCTAGAACACAATGTGATTATTTGATTGTTGGATTACAAACCGACCCAACAATAGACAGACCAGAAAAGAATAAACCAGTTCAAACATTATTGGAAAGATTCATTCAGGTCAAAGCCTGTAAGTATGTGGATGAAATTGTACCATATTCTACCGAAAAAGAATTGATGGACATCTTGACATCCTTCCCAATTGATGTTAGAATCATTGGAGAGGAGTATAGAGATAAACAATTTACTGGTCATAATTTGCCATTGGCTGTTTACTTTAACTCTAGACAACACAGTTTCAGTACAACTGAACTTAGACAACGTGTACTACAAGCGAATACTAAAACCACTAAGACATGAAAGCACCAAAATGTATAAATAAAAGTATAACATTTTGGAGTAAAACATGGCCAATCAATTTCCAACATCATCTAAAGAAAATAGATTAAGAGCTATTGCTAATGGTGAAAAGGTTTATGATGGAATTTCTTGTAAAACCTGCGGATCAACAAAAAAGCATGTGTCTAGTTATAGCTGTGTTTCGTGTAGTACAAAAAGGAATTTACCCAAACTATATGACAATGAATTGATGGCCAAATATAGAACGAAAGAAAAAGTAAAATTATACTGGCAAAATAATAAAGATAAAGCGAAAGAAATTGATGACCGTTATAATGCGTCAGAAAAAGGTAAAATTGTTAACACAACCAAATCAGCAAAACGTAGAGCTAGAGTAAAAAATCAGTTGCCAACGGATGCAAATTTTGATATAATAAAAGAGATTTATACAGAATGTCGAAGATTAAGTTTAGAAACAGGAATACCACACGAAGTGGACCACATTATTCCTATTGCTAAAGGTGGATTACATCATCAAGACAATTTACAAATTATTAGTATGGTTGAAAACCGTAAAAAAGGTGCAAATATTTTATGAAAGTTGCTATTATTAGCGATCAACACTTTGGAGCTCGAAACGATTCAACACATTTTTTGGATTATTATGAAAAATTTTATGACGAAACATTTTTTCCTATTATTGATAGCGAACGAATTGATACTGTTCTTATTCTTGGTGACACTTTTGATAGGCGCAAATATGTAAACTTTTATTCACTCAAGCGAACCAAGGATATGTTCTTTGATAAGTTGGCTGAGAGAAATATTCAAGTTCATATGTTGGCCGGTAACCACGATACTTATTTTAAGAATACCAATGATGTAAACTCTGTGGATTTATTGTTGCGTGAGTATGACAACATCAATGTGATTGACTCACCACAAACAATTCACCTAGAATATGAAAACGTATCACATGATGTTTGTATGATACCATGGATTTGTCTTGATAATTATCAACAATGCTTAGACGAAATTAACAATACATCATCCGATTTATGTATGGGTCACTTTGAAATTGCTGGTTTTGCCATGCATCGTGGTATGCCATCTGAAGAAGGACTAGACCGTGGAATTTTCAAACGATTTGATTACACTTTCTCTGGTCATTATCACCATAAATCTAATGCTGATGGAATATACTATTTGGGAAATCCTTACGAACTCACTTGGCAAGACTTCAATGATCCTCGGGGGTTCCATCTTTTTGATTTGGATAAACGTGAACTTACTTTTATTCATAATCCTAATGTGATGTTTCATAAACTAACATATGATGATGTGGCAGAAACAATTGCTGAAATTAGTGCGAAAGACATGGTGCCTTATACTGGCAAATATGTTAAAGTGGTAGTATTGAATAAAACTAACCCTTATTTGTTTGACAAATACATGAATAGCCTGTATAATGCTAATCCTATTGATGTGACTATTGCTGAAGATTTTACGGATTATACCGAAGGTCTAGAAGAAGAAATGGTGGATCAAGCCGAAGATACATTGACTATTCTAAACAAGTATGTTGATGCTATTAAACAGGATAATATTGATAATGGTAGACTCAAAGGTATATTAAAAGAGTTATACGTTGAAGCTTTGAACTTAGAAACTGCATGATAAACTTTCAAACCGTAAGTTGGAAAAACTTTCTTTCTACTGGTGCTTCAGGTACCGAGATTAGATTGGACAAATCTCCAAACACTTTAATCATTGGCCATAATGGTGCTGGTAAGTCTACTGTGCTTGACGCTTTGTGTTTTGGTTTGTTTGGTAAACCATTCCGGAAAATAAACAAACCACAGTTGCTTAACTCCATCAATACGAGTGATTGTGTGGTCAACGTTGAATTTTCTATTGGTACAAAACAATATAAAGTGATTCGTGGTATCAAACCTAACTTGTTTGAAATATATTGTAATGGTGTTTTGGTGAACCAGGATGCGAAAGCTAAAGACTACCAAGAGCATTTAGAAAAGTTTATTCTTAAACTAAACTACAAGTCTTTCACTCAAGTAGTCATCCTTGGTTCAGCTTCTTTTGTTCCGTTCATGCAATTATCTCCTGCTGATCGTAGAGCCATTATTGAAGACTTGTTAGATATTCAAATCTTCTCGTCTATGAATGGTGTCGTTAAAGATAAGATGGCTGAATTCAAAGAAGAACTGTCAAAGGTTAAATATGCCATTTCTTTAGCACAAGAAAAGATTAACCTCCAAAAGCAAAACATTGAAGAACACAAACTTGCCAATGAAGAAGAAGTTCAACGTAAACGTGATGAAATTGAGACCAATCAATCACAGTTGGAACAATTGACTTTGGATAATGAAAAGATTCAAAAACACATTGACATATTGTCTAAACAAATAGGTAACGAAAAGACTTCTTTGGAAGCTAAATCCAAAAAGTTATTACAACTCGAAACCAAGGTTGAAAACAATATTAAAAAGAATGAAAAGGATGTGACCTTCTATGAATCAAATGACAACTGTCCAACTTGTAAACACCCACTTGAGGAGTCCTTCAAACAACTCCAAATCACCGAGCGAAAAGAAAAACTTACACAACAGAAAACGGGTCTTAAGGAAATTGAGAATGAAATCCAAAAACTCTCAGAACGAATGGCAGAAATTGCATCCGTAATAGACAACGTTTCTAAACATAACTCACAGATTGTTGCCAATAATTCCACAATAACTTCTATTAGAAAATATATTGACAAGTTAAACCGTGAGATTAAAGAGTTATCTTCCAAGAAAATGAATTTGGAAGAAGACAATAAAAAATTAATTGAGTTGAAAGCTGAACTGGTTGAATTAAATACAACACATGAGTCATTGTCAACCGAAAGAATGTATTATGATTTTGCTGCCAACCTATTAAAAGATACAGGCATCAAAACCAAAATCATTAAACAGTACTTACCAATCATGAATAAATTGATTAATAAGTACTTAACGGCAATGGACTTTTTTGTTAACTTTAATATTGATGAGAACTTCAATGAAACAATTAAGAGTAGGCATCGTGACGAGTTTTCTTATGCTAATTTTTCCGAAGGAGAAAAACAAAAAATAGATTTGGCATTACTATTTACTTGGCGCCAAATTGCTAAATTGAAAAACTCTACGAATACTAATTTGTTAATATTGGATGAGATATTTGATAGTAGTTTAGATGGTGCTTCGGTAGAATTGTTGATGGGACTGTTGAATGAACTATCACAAGATACCAATGTATTTGTTATCAGCCATAAATCAGACCAACTATTTGACAAATTTAGGTCCGTAATTAAATTTACTAAAAAAAATAATTTTTCTATAATTGAAAATAATAAAATTACTAAATAAATAGTAACGACAACTCATTTTCAATTATGAAACCTTATAAAGTATATGAAATAATAAACAAAATCAATGGCCATAACTACATTGGGTATACAAAATTAACATTAACTGAACGTTTTTGTTTGCATAAAAACGCAAAAACCACTCGTATGCCTGTTGTTTCAGCCATAAAAAAATATGGTGCTGTTAATTTCATTATAAAATTATGTGCTGAGTTTGATACCAAACAGGAAGCTATTAATTATGAAATTAACAAAATATTGGAGTTGAAACCCACTTACAACGTACATTCCGGTGGCACAGGAGGACCAATGTATGGACCAATGAATGGAATGTTTGGTAAAAAACACACACAAAAATGGATTGATGAAAAACGAATTAGTATGTTGGGCGAGAAAAATCCCATGTTTAATAAAACACATTCCGATAATACAAAAAAAATATTATCTGAACTTAAACAAGGAAATGTTCCATGGAATAAAGGTCTAAGTGGAATATATTCTAAAGATTCTTTGTTAAAAATGAAACAACCAAAAACCGAAGAACATAAAAACAAGCTAAAGAAAACCTATCAATTCGTTTCTCCTGCCGGCGAATTGATATTGGTAACAGGATTAACACAATTCTGTTTAGAAAATGAGTTGAATAAAGGCGCTATGTCCGAATTATGGTCTGGCAAACGTAAAAATTATAAAGGATGGACAAAATGAGTGATATGATTACATTTGATACAACAGATGCATTAAAGACTATTGGCCCCACACCAATCATCAACATTTATGATTTGGTTCCTGAAGATGATCCTATTTTAAGAGAACCTATACCTGAATTCAACTTCAATAATCCACCAATTAATCCAAATAAGTTTGCTTCGGCTCTTGTTGAGACTTGTAAGAAATATAATGGTTATGGACTATCAGCTAACCAGTGTGGTTTTAAACATCGTGTATTTGTAGTTGGTGCTGGTGATGATTATGTGGCATTCTTTAATCCTAAAATTGTTGAAACCAAAGGTGAAGTCCATATGATGGAAGGTTGCCTTTCTTTTCCTATGTTAGGACTACACATTACTAGACCGGCCGAATTGGTTATTGAATATCAGGATTTTAATGGTGCGACTAGGACTGGACATTATGTTGGTATGACTGCTCGTTGTATCCTCCATGAGCTTGACCACATGAACGGAATAGTGTATACTAGCAAAGCGAAACCACTAGCTTTGCAAAGTGGTATGAAGAAACGTAATAAAGTTATGAAAATGGTGAAAAAAATCAATGGCAAAAAGTAAAACAACAATTAGTACACTCTTTGGCGAAGAAGAGGTTTATGTCACTACCAAAAAAATTCCTCCTCTAGAAGAACAATGGGAAATTTGGCAAAATATGAATCGACCAAATTCATTCAAGTCTATTGATGAAAATGAATTAAAAGAAATATTACTTAAAGATTTAACTTATGCATCTCAGATGGATGTTCGTGAATATACTTTGTATCAAAAATGGAATGAAGTACATGAAAAATATCCAACCATTAAAAGAAACACTTTTGATGGAAGCAGTGAGATTCAGTTAGTTGATTCAAAACATGAGAATGATATTAAAGAAATTAAAGAAAACATTTGGGTACCAGAAAGTCCAGATGATTATGCCAATCTACAACCTACGATGATTTTATCCAATGGTCCTTTGGCTGACAAATGGAATACTCTTAGAACTTTCTCCTCAACAATGAAGAACAATTCTAATATTGGTCGTAATCTATATTACACGGTGATGGATAAAGTGACACAAAAGTATCTTGGTGTTATTTGTATATCGTCTGACTTCTTGGATCTCACTCCAAGAGACAATCACATTGGTTGGCCTAAGACAGTCAAGACTCAAGGCAACATGATTAACCATACGGCTATTGGTTCTACGATTGTTCCACTACAACCACTTGGTTTTAATTATATGGGTGGCAAATTACTTGCCTTATTATGTTTATCTGATACAGTACAGAATGATTGGAAAAGACAATATGAAGACACGCTTGTTGGTGTTACTACCACTTCTTTATATGGCAACACTAAAGCCGGTGGCCTTTCTCAGTATGATGGTCTTGATTACTGGAATCCTATGGGTTTCACATCTGGATCCGTAGCATTTGATCCTTCAAAACAAACTATGAAAATGGTCTTTGATTGGATTAAAGAAAACCACACACGCAAATACTTTGAGTGGTGGGAAGCCAAAAAGGAGACTGGTCTGCCTTTCAAACGTGACCATAAAAACCGTTCATTACATTTTGCTTATAGTAAATTAAAAATACCTAAAAACTTAATTCGTTGTGAACATGCTCGTGGAATTTATTTCTCTCCTTTATATAACAATACTTGTGAATATTTAAGAAAAGAAATAGGAGATGACCAATTGATTAAATCCTTTGATACGAGCGAGGAAGCTTTGACAAACATTTGGAAAACCAAGTTTGCCAAACCGAGAATAAGACAATTACAAAAGAAAAACAAAGTATCCACGGAATCTTTGTTCTATGATGACTTGATATATTTGTCTTGGGAGGAAACTAAGACAAAATATTTACCACAGGTTGGTAGATAAACAAGTATACCGCAAGGATGCTTGACAAGTGTACTATATAATTGTATAATACACACATCTCATAATGATGTGAGATTTTTTTGAAACTTTATTATTAGGAGTCCTTATGACTAAATTATCCGCAAAGCAAAAAATGTTGAACGCTCTCAAGCAATCTGAGGGATACAACACTTTCACAGTTGCTCAAGCACAACGCCGTTTCGGTATCAGCAATGTTTCTGCTCGTATCGAGGAACTTCGCAAAGAAGGTCATTGCATTTACACCAATTACAAGCGTAATACTGATGGTGTTAAAGTTGCCTCTTATCGTCTAGGCACACCAACAAAAGCTTTGGTTCAAGCTGCCGTTAGATCCGGTTACAGCTTCAATGCTTAATCCTTTGGCGTGACATTTGTGAGGAGTTCACCGAAAGGTGACTCCTTTTTTATTTTATTATGGAGTTTAGATGGAAATTTCAATCAAAAAAGAAGACCTACAAACAAAAAGTATCTTTGTAGCTACTCCAATGTACGGTGGTATGAACCACGGTCTCTATGCAAAGGCCTGTCTAGACTTACAAGCACTTTGTATTCAATACGGAGTGAACATCAAATTCTCATTCCTATTCAACGAATCTCTTATCACAAGAGCTCGTAACTACCTTGTGGACGAATTCTTACATCGTTCAGATTGTACTCATCTATTGTTTTTGGATTCAGACATTCACTTTGATCCAAGAGATGTTATTGCTATGTTAGCACTCGACAAAGATGTTATTGGTGGTCCTTATCCTAAGAAAGCCATCAAGTGGAGATCAGTCAAGAAAGCTATTGAAAAGAATCCAGATATTGATCCACAAACTCTAGAAAAAGTGACCGGTGATTATGTGTTTAATCCTGTTAAAGGTACAGCACAATTTACTGTTACAGAACCCCTAGAAGTTATGGAAATCGGTACTGGTTACATGATGGTAAATCGTGATGTATTCCCTAGAATGGAAGAAGCATATCCGATGATTCGATACAAACCAGATCACGTTGGTCAAGCCAACTTTGATGGTTCACGTTACATTCATGCTTTCTTTGATACAGTTATTGATTCTGTTGATTCAATTACAGGTGGTGGTTCTGAACGTTATCTAAGTGAAGATTATATGTTCTGCCAAATGTTCCGTAAAATTGGTGGACAAATCTACTTGTGTCCATGGATGAGAACAGATCACATTGGCACATATCACTTTAAAGGAGATATGCCTGCTGTCGCTAATTTTGTTGGAGAAATGTGATGGAGAAAGGTCGTAAATTTGACGGTGGTAAGTTAGAATACGGCCTTTTACCTCCTTTAGCATTAAAGGCTACAGTAGATGTATTGACCTTTGGTGCTCAAAAGTATGAGAGAGATAATTGGAAAAAAGTGCCAGATTCCAAACGTAGATATTTTGATGCTTTGCAAAGACATATTTGGGCTTGGAAAGAAGGCGAACAAATTGATACAGAATCTGGTAAACATCACTTGGCCCACGCCATGTGTTGCTTGATGTTTTTGTATGAACATGATATAATGTATTCTTTAAATGATGGAGATGTGAAATGAAACTTAACAATGATACCCTAACAGTACTGAAGAACTTTTCTGCCATTAATGGCAACCTAGAGTTCAAAGCTGGTAAAGAAATTAAAACAATTTCTACTACTAAAACCGTGATGGCAAAAGCCACACTAACAGATGAATTCCCACAAGACTTCTGTGTGTATGACTTGAACCAGTTCTTATCGGTTTATTCTCTACACAAAGATTCCGATATTGACTTTGATGATGTCAATGTTATCTTTAAGAGTGGTCGTTCTAAAATCAAGTATCGTAAGGCTGATAAGATTAATATCGTAACAGCACCAGATAGAGATTTGGTTTTGCCTTCTGTTGAAGTATCCTTCACGTTGTCGGAAACAGACCTGGCTGATTTGCTAAAGAGTGCTTCTGTTCTACAATCACAACATATTATTGTTGAATCTGATGGTGCAAAGGTACATATTACGGCTTGTTCTATTCAACAAAACGGACAACATTCAGAGAACACCAATTCTATTGAAGTTGGTGATGGTAATGGAAGTGTTTATTCTGCCACATTCTTGACTGAAAACTTCAAGATGATTCCTGGTTCATACGATGTGGAAATTTCATCCAAAGGTATGGCATCATTCAAAAATACTAAGCAACCAATTCAATATTGGATTGCCATTGAAGCTAAACACTCTACGTTTGCTTAATTTGATTTTTTATATTATGGAGTATTTGAATGGACCAACATATTTTGTGGGTAGAGAAGTACCGCCCAGCTAAAGTTGAAGATTGTATTTTACCTGAAGCAATCAAAACAACGTTTCAGGAATATGTAAACAGAAAAGAAATACCAAACTTGCTGCTCTCCGGATCAGCAGGTGTTGGTAAGACTACGATTGCCAAAGCCTTGTGTGAAGAAGTTGGTTGTGATTACCTAGTCATCAATGGTTCTGACGAGAATGGTGTTGATACCATTCGAGTCAAAATCAAGAGTTATGCTTCTTCAATGTCACTTCTAGGTGGCAGAAAAGTTATCATCATTGACGAGGCTGATTATCTAACAACCAATGCACAGGCTATTCTGAGAGCTTCTATTGAAGAATTCTCTGGCAATTGTTCTTTCATATTCACCTGTAACTTCAAGAATCGTATTATTGATCCGATACACTCAAGGTGTACTGTTGTTGACTTTAAAATCAATGGCAGTAAAGCCAAGATGGCATCAGCATTCTTTAAACGTGTTGAGTGGATTCTAGAACAAGAAAACATTCCTTACGAAAAAGAAGTAGTTGCAGCCATTATCACCAAGTATTTCCCTGATAATCGTAGGGTTCTTAATGAACTACAAAGATATTCTGTTGGTGGTTCTATTGACAAAGGTCTTTTGGCATCGGTTTCCGATGTTCAATTGACTGAGTTAATTAACTCACTAAAGGTCAAAGACTTTGCTGGTGCTCGTAAATGGGTCACCAACAATCTGGATAACGATCCAGTTCGTATCTTTAGAACAATGTATGACAAACTATATGAGGTGTTGAAACCCAACTCTGTACCTCAAATGGTTCTTATTCTTGCCAAGTATCAATATCAGGCAGCCTTTGCCGCTGACCATGAGATTAATCTAATGGCTTGTCTTACAGAAATCATGGTGGATTGTGAGTTTAAATGAGTCCATTCGATTATGTAGACTTAATTCTACACAAAAAGAAAGAAGACGATGACCTAGAATTTGGAGATTATGCTCCTTTTCTGGTGAATCGTTCTTTATCCTATCACTTGGATTGTATTCTCTATGTCAATGAGATGAATATCAAACCTAATATTGATAAAGACCTTCAATACCGCTATCTTCTAAATAGTATTAGACCAATGAAACGGAAGTTCGAGCCGTGGCAGAAATCATTGGTGGACAAAGATATCCAGTGTGTTAAAGAGTTTTTTGGTTACAATAACCAGAAAGCTAAAGATGCGTTGAGTATTTTAACCGATGAACAAATCGCTGATATAAAAATAAGAATAGACAAAGGCGGAGTGAAGAAGTTATGATTGATATAAAAGATTTGGTTGAAATTACCTTAGGTCAGGAAGATGACTTTCTTAAGGTGAGAGAAACATTAACAAGGATTGGTGTAGCCTCAAAGAAAGATAGAACACTATACCAGTCTTGCCATATTCTCCATAAAAAAGGACAATATTATGTGGTTCATTTCAAGGAACTATTTGCACTTGATGGCAAACCCACCGACATTACCGAAAACGACCTATCTCGTAGGAATGCTATTGTTAAGTTATTGGAGGATTGGGAACTGGTTAAAGTTGTTCGGAAAGAACAAATAGAGACACCAGCCCCTATTTTCTTGTCACAGATTAAGATTCTGTCACACAAGGAAAAGAAAGATTGGCAACTTGTACCGAAATATAATATCGGTAAGAAGCCTCAATCAGTATAAATACTAATATGATTATGTGCCGTGCTCTCTGAGGCGGCAATTTTTTAAACTTGCTTATTTAAGGAGTCTATTATGACAAGCTTACTATTTCCAAAATTGGATAACCTATACGCCAACATGATTGGGTTTGATGAGACTATTGGTATGTTAAAGGCAGCCGCCAATGACGTAGCCAAATATGCTCCAACTTACCCACCATACAATATCAAACAAGTCAAAGATAACAAGTACGTCATTGAGATGGCAGTTGCTGGTTTCACTAAGGCTGATATTGAGATTACTATGGAAGGTAACAAAATGGTTATCAAAGGTTCTGCCAAGGACGATGACGACCAAACTTACTTACATAAAGGAATCGCTAACCGTGCTTTTGAAAGAGCATTCACTCTTAAAGATACCATCGAAATCAAAGATGCCGAATTGGCAAATGGTATGTTAAAAGTCTGGTTAGAAAACATGGTAAAGGCTCAAGATGCTATCAAGAAAATCGGTATCAAAACTAGAGACTAATTGGTGGCCCGTTTCAGACGAGGAATGGGATAGATTAAACTATCCTGAAAAATTCAAAAACAAATGAAATACCTAATCAAAGGCATCACCTCGGAAGGTAAAACTTTTAGGCCAAGTGATTGGTCGGAAAGACTTTGTTCCGTGTTGTCCTATTGTACACCAGTTAAGAAGACCGTCTCCAATGCGCCAGGATACTCTCCATATGTCAAACCAGTCATGGTTGATGACATTAGATGTGTATTGGTAGACTCTAAACTGGTGGATGTAGAACCAAGAGCCTTGGATTTTGTATTGAATTTTGCCGAGGATAATGACTTAATTGTAATTGAGGATTACCAAAAAGTGGTAAACATCCGAGAATTCATGGTTGCCTAAAAACAACTTGTGGTGATTATCCTAAGGGGCCTCTTGACAGGCCCCTTTTTTTGTCTTATAATAGACTTTTATTATGGAGGAAACTGTGGTGATTCTAGACAAACATTTTGAAAAATTGAACAAACGAGCTTTTGATCCAGCAAACAAAGCGGATTTGGCGATCTTTAAAGAGTTCCTGGAGACTGGTCGTTGGGGTGCTAACGGATGTCCTTTCCTTTTAACTTGGCCTTACCTGACAATTCCTGATATGATTAAGGACAAGGTTACCAAACATGTACTCAAAGTTGAGGCTTGATGAAACCCAAGTTTATTCGTTATTACATGGACATTGCCAAGCGTACAGCTGAATTAAGTTCAGCTAAACGCCTACAGGTTGGTGCTATCATTGTTAAGAATGACCGTATTGTGTCGATTGGATACAATGGTACTCCATCCGGTTGGACCAATGTTTGTGAAGATGAAAACTATAAAACCAAAATTGAAGTTATTCACGCTGAGGCCAATGCAATTGCTAAGTTGGCAAGGTCTACGGAGTCTGGAGAAGGCGCTGTCATGTTTTTGACACACGCACCTTGTATGGATTGTGCTAAGCAGATATACACAGCTGGCATCCGTAAAGTGTTTTTTGACAGTCATTATCGTTCTACGGATGGAGTTGTGTTTCTCAACAACTGCAACCTGGAGGTAGAACAAGTAAATGAAACATTGGAAACAAATAGTCACTTACAGTAAGTATATGATTTGTCTAGTGATTTTTGTATGGAAGATGTGGAAAGAATACTTAAACAATAAATAGCAAGGAGTCATCATCGGGTCAACTAATTAAAGGAGATTAAATGAGATTAAAAGTAGTTAATTGTCCCGATAAAGATTTCAAACCTATTGTAGAAAGAGCAGCTTCTTTCTTTGCCAAAGAATTAATACCCAATACTAGAGTCCGTAACCATTGTTTTACCAAGATTAGATTCAATGCTAAGATTTTGGAATATGGTTATGCTAGTGTGGAAGACTATAACACAAGAAATCAACCAAGAGAATTTCTAATAGAGATTCATCCAGGTATTGGTGCCAGAGATATATTGTCAACCATAGCACATGAGATGGTTCACATTAAACAATATATTGATGGTGAGTTAAATGAAGAAATGTCTTACTGGAAAGGTAAGAGAGTAGATTCGGATAAAATGGAATATTGGTATTCACCATGGGAAGTAGACGCCAATGGATATGAAGTTGGTTTGATAACCAAGTTTGCCGTTGCTGAATGTCTTTGGGAAGTCTTAGATGGATTTAAAAATCCAGCAACTCCTATAGTTTCTATACCAATAAAATGGAAAAAGAGAAAATAAACGCCTATATACTAACATGAATAACATAAAACACTCCTTTAATCAGCCGATGTATCACACAGAGTCAATTTGTGCCGATACGCTGTGGCTCGTCAAAGGGGTTTGTACCTGTTAGAATATAAAAGTTAAAACAAAAGTACTACAAACCCCAGACCTAAAAGCTCTGGGGTTTTTTGTTGTCCGAATACAACACCAGTATTGACAAAGGTCATCGAACCATATACAATACACACTTGTTCTTTAAAAAATTAGATTGTATTTTACCCTCTTAGCCAAGCTGGTAAGGCATCGGATTTTGATTCCGACATGCGGTGGTTCGAGTCCATCAGGGGGTGCCATATAAAAACACATTTGCAACCACATGGGAGTGAGATATCCAAGGGGAGTGTGTTTCTATATGACAATGGAAGATAATGCAGCTGGGTAGGCCGGCGACCAGCCTTGAAAACTGGGTTCTGAGAAATCGGATGGGGTTCGACTCCTCTGTCTTCCGCCAATTAAAAGGAGTTTATTATGCCTAGTGTATTTCTTGTAAGTGACACACATTTTGGTCATCATGGAGTGTGTCGTTTCACTGGTAAAGATGGTGTTACAAAGCTTAGGCCATGGGACAATCCAGATGAGATGGATGAAGAAATGGTCAAGCGTTGGAACGAAAGAGTAAAGCCAACTGATAAAGTTTATCATCTTGGTGATGTGGTGATTAATCGTAAATCTCTTAATATTATGCGTAGGCTTAACGGAGACAAAGTTCTTATTAGAGGTAACCATGATATCTTTAGAGATAAAGAATACTATGAACACTTCAGAGAGCTCCGTGCTTATCATGTTATGAGAGGTATGATTCTTTCACACATTCCACTTCATACCGATAGTATTCAAAGATTTGGTACCAATATTCACGGTCATACCCATGATAGGCGTGTAATGATTGGTAATGAAATTGATATCAGATACCATTGTGTATGTGTGGAACAAACAGACTACACTCCTATTCTTTTTGAAGATGTTGTGAAACGTATTCAAGCAGAAGGTGGTGAAGTTGATTTCAGACAGCATGGAAATAGAGCCATGTAGGAGATTTGGCCGAGAGGTCTAAGGCAGCAGGTTGCTAACCTGTCGTATTGAGTAATCAGTACCGTGGGTTCGATTCCCACAGTCTCCGCCAGTTAAGGTTAGGTGCCAGAGAGGTCCAATGGAACAGTCTGCAAAACTGTAAAACCGTGGGTTCAAATCCCACCCTAACCTCCATTAATAGTTGACCGGAATAAAGTAATACTAAAGTATTAGGTTGCCATTTCAACCAGTTCTGTTACAATACATTTATCGGTTGAGAAATCAATTGATAAAAAAAGTGAAGTTGTAGAAATACAACAGGATGGTTGACAAATTATCCCAATCTGGTATAATAGAGTCTTGTTCAGTTAATTAAGGAGAAAAATTTTGGAATGTTTAAAATGTAGATTTTGGCACTGGCCAACAAATTACACAAAAGGTGCTCCATGTGATCCTAAATTCATTCCAGTTCCCGTAAAAACGGAATAGAAAACAAAAAAAGAGTGTTGTCATCGTACAACACTCTGGTTGACAAAGGTAATTACCTATGTTATAATTGTTCTTTAAATTGTAAGTTGCTCGGTTCGTCTATCGGTTAGGACACCGCCCTTTCACGGCAGTAAGACCAGTTCGATTCTGGTACCGAGTACCATACTAAAATACATTAGGTTACCAACTCTAGTAGGTGACTTTTTAGGTTGAAATGCGGGCCGCTGCATACCTTTAAAGTTACATGAAGCCTTCCGATGGCGCTAGAATCAGTTGAAGTGTAATGTGGAGATTGTCTTATCGGCAGACGAAGCCGTGAGAAGCTGGATGAAGTTCCAGAACGACAATCACATCCTAATGTATTTCAGTATGGTGTCATTTGTTTTGCTGACGTAAGCCATGGGGGAAACGTCAACCCTGAGTAACTGCGTATATAAACGGTACGTCTAGCTAGCAATTCCGTTGAGCGTCAGCAAATAGTGCGTCAGCAAAACAAATGGTCTCATAGTATAATGGTTAGTACGGTGGCTTGTCACGCCACTAATAGGAGTTCGATTCTCCTTGGGACCGCCAATTTTTAAAATGTGTGTAGCAGTTGAGTCTGCCATAAAACACGGTTCGCCTGTAGCACGGTACTCAGCCCGACATAAAGAACAGTTACTGACCACACATTTTAATTTGTTTTATGCTCAGAAACATCCACGCTACGGTTCGCAACCGTGGGTCCACGGTGAGTTCGCTACTCACGGCAGTTGGAGAGGTAAACACCCCCGCCACAGGGGGTCTCCGGTGAAAGAAGGTGGGATTCCTTCGTGAGCGCCAATTTGGAATCGTAGCTCAGTTGGCAGAGCAGCGGACTTTTAATCCGTAGGTCAGGAGTTCAAATCTCCTCGGTTCCACCATATAAAAACACATTTATGATAAGCTTGGTACTCTGGCGCCAGAGAACGCCTCCTCTAAGTGTGTTTCTATATGGAGAAATTAGTTTAGTGGCAAAACCGCGGGTTGTGATTCCGCTATCACGAGTTCGATTCTCGTATTTCTCCCCAAGTTTTATTCCGCAGAATCCAAGCAAGGTGCAGGGACGTGACTGTTAATCACTGGTTAGTAGAGTTCGATTCTCTAATGCGTAGCCAAGTATATGGATGTGCCGCCGTAATGGTATGGCAGGAGACTGTAAATCTTCCGACTTATGTCACAGTTGGTTCGATCCCAACCACATCCACCATTTTGCCCCTATAGCTCATCTGGTAGAGCAACTGATTTGTAATCAGTAGGTGCCGTGTTCGAGTCATGGTGGGGGCACCAGTTTTTCCGTGTGTAGGCTAGTCTGGTCAAGTCACTCCGTTTGGGGCGGAGAGAGCGCAGGTTCGAATCCTGCCACACGGACCAATTCAAAATCCGCAAGTTTAAATTCTTCAATGATAGTCCAAGACTCCTTGGCCTTGTAAGGTTCGGAGGCGAGACTATAAAGTTTTTTATATTCTTGTGGTTCTTCTTTATTCATTTCCGTATTTATTGGGGGATTAGTATAATGGGATTACGGCAGCTTTGCAAGCTGTTTATAGGAGTTCGATTCTCCTATCCTCCACCATTCATAGTGACGTAGCTTAACGGTAGAGCAAATCCTTCATACGGATTAGGTTGGGGGCTCGAATCCCTCCGTCACTACCAATCGGTCCTTAGTAAAATGAATATTACACAGAGCTACGAACTCTGAAGTGGGAGTTTGATTCTCTCAGGACCGGCCAATATATACTCTCATAGTTAAATGGTATAACAGACGCTTGATAAGCGTCCATTACAAGTTCAATTCTTGTTGGGAGTACCAATATCTCGTTAGTGTAACGGTAACATGCTGGTCTCCAAAACCATGCGATTGCGGTTCGAATCCGTAGCGGGATACCAATTATTCTGAAACTGATTCAGCAGGATGCCATTCTGTTGGTGTCACACCTTCAAGCAAGGTGGATAAATCTAAACCATAATAATAGTCTTCTAATATTTCTTTCATATAATCAAGAACCTCTATTTTGTGTTTGAATTGTTTTAATTCACCTTCACGGAATTTAATTTGATCCTGTATGATACTTTTAATGAAGTTTTCACCTTCTTTTTTACGGTTAACCTTATTTAAAATTTTATTGAGCTTGATTATAAAACCATTACATGTTATAATGTTATCTTTAATTTGGCCAACGTTATCTTGCATTTCTCTTTTCATTACAAAGATTAAATCATCATGGTCTGGATTAATTTTTGTAATGCAATGAGTTGTTAAACCTGCTAACTCTTGTAACGCTTCTGTTCTAATCGGAATATCTTCTTCTATTTTGCCTGTTGCATCATAGTCGGCTCTTCTGGATGGATCACTAAGTACTTCGTAAGCAAGTTTAATTTTTTTAAAAGTGGTCTCATCACCACCTTTATCAGGATGATGTTGTTGAGCCAAAGCTCTGTATCTTTGTTTGATTTCATCAAAGGTGCATCTTGGAGATAGTCCTAGTTCATCGTATAAGTTCATTTTATTGATTTAAAAGTTGTAAGATATTTATAAAGGTGGTTATATGAGAAAATTTGATATAGAAGAAGTTAAATCATTTCTTGCTTCACAAGGACCAGATACTAAAGTTTATCTTGGTGCTGATTCTGAAAGAGTAAGAGTCAATGGTGTTTGGTATGCAGACTACGCTTTGGCCGTTGTTGTTCATATTGATGGCCGCCATGGTTGTAAAATTTTTGGTTATGTTGAACGAGAAATTGATTACGACCACAAGAAAAGTAAACCAGCAATGAGATTAATGACCGAAGTTTATAAAGTTTCGGATTTATTTCAATCACTTGCTGAAGTATTGGAAGACTTCCATGTTGAAGTGCATCTAGACCTGAACAAATCGGATCTATTTGGTTCATCATGTGTAGTACAACAAGCAATTGGTTATATCAAAGGTACATGTAATATGACACCAATGGTTAAACCAGATGCACCTGCGGCTTCTTTTTGTGCTGATAGATTAAAAAGAATTCTAACAGAACAAGAAGCAGTTTAATTTTTTTATAAGGATTTTTATGAGTTATATTCCATTGAATGGTAAAATTATTGTTGAACGTATTGAAGCATCAAAAGAAACAGCTTCAGGTATTATTTTAAAATCTTCTGGTGAACCAGATAGAGCAAAAGTAATTACTGTTGCTGATAATTTGGATGAAGTTTCAATTAATGATGAGTTGCTTGTTAATTGGAATGGAGCCGTAAAATTAGAAAACGATATTTACAGTATTGACATTGAACATGTTGTTGCTGTATACGATGCCTCGTTAGTTTAATGGTAGAACACCGCCCTTACAAGACGGTTACGGCAGTTCGATTCTGTCACGAGGTACCATGCAACCTTAGCTGATGTGGTCATAGCGGCGGTTTGAAGAGCCGTGGAAGTTGGTTCGATTCCAACAGGTTGCACCAAATAATGTAATACTTGTTTTATATAAATATATCATGTATACCATTTTTAAGGATAGAAATGAGACAAGATATAATAGATAGAAAACAAGATATACTCATTTGGATTAACGAAAATCAATCTAAATCTTTTATTTGCAAACAACTTGGATGTAAACCAGAAACACTTGAAAGTTATCTAAAAAAGTTTGGTGTTGTTTATAAAGGCAACATGGGACTAAAGGGTAAAAAAACAGACAGTAAATATGTTCCAGCTTTGGATTATATCAAAGGTTCTTTTGTTTCCGCACACAAACTAAAATTAAAATTAATCCGTGATGGTATAAAAGAGCATAGATGTGAATTGTGTAGCACAATTGAATGGATGTCTCAAAAAGTTCCTTTAGAGCTTGACCACATAGACGGAAATCATTATAATAATGAATTGTCTAACCTGAGAATTATTTGTCCAAATTGTCATGCACAACAGGATACTAATTCAGGTAAGAATGTAAAACATCGTAAAAAAATATTGCCCCTTTGATGTAACTGGTAGCCATGCGGTCCTTAGAAGTCCGTGCCGAAAGGTGTGAGGGTTCGAATCCCTTGGGGGGCACCAATATGTGGTTGTGATGGAATTGGTATACATATCAGACTTAAAATCTGAGTTTTGTGGGTTCGAGTCCCACCTTCCACACCATGAGGCCCCTGTGGACAAATTGGCAAAGTCGTTTCTCTCAAAAGGAAAAATTCTCTCGGTTCGACTCCGAGCGGGGGTACCAGTAATAATGTAATAAAAGTAATAAGAGTAATATCCTGTGTAGGATGTTAAGTGCTGATGTATAATAACATCTATGAAAAACACTATATTACTCCTATCATTTTTAGCAACTGCCTGTGGCGGAGGTGAACCAAATACTTCCGTAACCAAACCATGTGTCAGTAACATTGTAGCAACTATGTCTGAGATGACCTCGCCATTTTTTGAAGGTATGGGTACGCCTGATAGCATTACCACATTTCCTATAATAAATGGTCAACATAGTATTGAATATGATTTTAAATCACTACATAAGAGACTAACATTTATTTGGACAGACCAAGGTGTTTGCCAAGAAATAGAAACAACAATTTGACTGCCGTTAGTATAATGGATAATACAGCTGCCTTCTAAGCAGTCAATAGAGGTTCGATTCCTCTACGGCGGACCAATAAATAGTAATAGTTAAGGAGAAACTAATGTCATATATTATTCAACTCGTAAAAAATAAACCGGAAGACAAACAATTTTTTAGATATGGTTATAAAGATTCCGATGCGAATACTATTGTGAAAAATATTAATAGTTGGATCAATAGTCAACCTGGTCTTATTAGTCGTAACACGCCGCCTCCTGCAGATTTTGATATTGCAAATTCTAATATAATAATTGAAAGTTTTGAATTTAAATCAAATGTTTTTGCTGAAATATTTCAAGCACAAACCGCTTCAAATCCGGATTGGCAATTACGATTAAGTTACGAAGCAAACAATTCAATTACATCAACTTGGCAAGTGGTTGAAAATACATAATTGCTCCGATAGCTTAATGGTAAAGCAACCGACTCATAATCGGTTGAGTCTGTGTTCAATTCACAGTCGGAGCACCAAGTTTACCACAAGGACGCTTGACAAGAGCGCCTATATAAGATACAATCTAATTTTAGTTGCGGGTATGGTGCTAGTGGTAACACAAGACCTTGCCAAGGTTTAGTTGAGAGTTCGATTCTCTCTACCCGCTCCAGTTTATTGCGGATTTAGTTTAATGGTAGAACGGGAGATTTCCAATCTTTCGGCAACAGTTCGATTCTGTTAATCCGCTCCAGTTATGCGGGGGTTTCAAACAACATTGGGGTCCACCTGATGTCCTAGTGAGAATCTAGGCACCCGCTCCAATTTATTATGGAGTTCATAATGTCTGATGGTGGCAAAGGAAGTAATCCAAGACCTTTTAGTGTAGACCAAGACACTTATGGTAAAAACTTTGACGCCATCTTCCGTAAACCTACACCAAAAGAATTAGATGATGAGGCAGCTGAAAAAGAAGCTTTTGATAAATTATCGCAGGGTGGTGAAACAGTATCACGAAGGACTCATAATCCTTAGTTCTTGGTGCGACTCCAGGCTCTGCAACCAGTTCATATAAATATCCAGTTATCGTTTAACTTGGATATAGAAAATGCCTGTAAAAAGTTTTGTAGAATTTGAAAAAGAAAAATACCAAAAGCACATTGACTTTTATGGTAAAATTCTAATTATCGGTTATGGCTCTGTTGGACAAGCCATTTTACCAGTTATTTTAAGACACATTGCTGTTGATCCAAAAAACATCACGGTACTAGAACGTGATAATCATAGACACATTTTTATTCACCGCCACGGTGGTTCTGGCTGTCACTATGTCAGAAAAGAGATTCTTCCAAGTAATTACAAAAAAGTATTATCAACCTATGTTGGTGAAGGTGATTTAATTATCAATTGCTCACTTAATATTGATGCACAAGCATTACTAGAGTGGTGTATGGAAAATGATGTGATGGAAATTGATACATCATTAGAAAGATGGGAACATCATCCAGACGAAACAATTCCAAAGTTGTCTGAACGAACATTGTACCATACACATAAAGTTGTTCGTGAAGCTATGATGCAACATGTTGATGGTCCTACATGCTGTGTGACTCATGGTGCAAATCCAGGTTATGTTACTCATTTGACCAAAAGAGCACTTCTTAATCTAGCCAAGAAACGTGGCAAAAAAGTTGAGATGCCAACAGACCGTGAAGAATGGGCTCAGTTGATGAAATCACTAGATGTTAAAGTGATTCATATTGCTGAAAGAGACCAACAAGTTATTAATCAACCAAAAACAAAAGGTGAATTTACCAACACATGGTCTTGCGAAGGTTTTTGGGCTGAAGGTAGAGCGCCTGCCGAGATGGGCTGGGGCACACATGAAGACAGACATCCAGAAGGCGGTAAGTCACAAGGTAATGCAGCTTTCTTAATGCAACCTGGCGCTTCTGTATTGATGAAGTCTTGGGTACCAGATGGTGGACAATACAATGGTTACTGTATTCAACATTCAGAGTCAGTAACAATATCAGAATACTTCACAACAAAACGTGGTGACTTTAGACCATCCGTTTATTACGTTTATCAACCATGTGATTCGGCTATTGCTTCGCTACATGAGATGCGTGGTAACGAATTAGATATTCAAAAAGAACAACGTATTCTCAAAGATGAAATCGTTGACGGCATGGATGAATTGGGTGTATTATTGATTGGTGACGGCTTCTGCTTCTGGCACGGTTCACAATTAGATATTCACGGGGCTAGAGAATTAGTGGAAGGTGAAAATGCAACATCAATGCAAGTTGCAGGTTCTATGTTGGGTGCCATCGTTTGGATGATTAAAAATCCGAGAAATGGTTACACAGAACCAGAAGAATTGCCGTTTGAAGAAATCTTGGCCATCGGTGACCAATATTGGGAACCATTGGTATCTGTAATGTCTAACTGGACACCAAGCAAGGACACTAACAGTCTATTCTATAAAGAATTTGATGAAAGTAATCCTTGTAAATACGAAAACTTTAGAGTCTGGACTTAATTAGGCACAGCCACAACTCTCTTGACTCCAGTTTGTGGGTCAATCATTTCTTGCCAATGATAACCAAACGGTGGTGCTTGCACTACTGGTTGTTGAACAATAACTGAAGGTTGTTCCACATAAACTGGTGGACGAGCTAATTCATAACCAACAACACCACCAATCAAAGCTGGTGCAACCCAACCCATTCCGTTTCCACGATAACAACAATATCCACCATGATGATGCCATTGTGCATCAGCAGTTCCTAAAATTGTTAAAAGTGATAAAGCTAGTAGTGATTTTTTCATTATAGTCTCCTTCTGTGTATATCGTAAAGATAAGTAACCTCATAAATTCTTGTATGAGTGTTTCTGCTTCCTAATACGATAATGATAGAATTATTTAGTTTAGTCACAATACATCCACCAGAAGCAGAGATCCATCCTGTCTTACTTATAGTAAAATCTTTTTTACCAACGAGTGGATTTGTATTATGATATACAAGTTTTCTTTTCTTTACGATAACTTCAACGGATGTTTTTTTATCTGCTTCTACTATAAATGAATAATTAGCTGCAGCCTTAACTAGATTAACCAATTGTTTGGCTGAACTGGTATTTCTCTTATCAAGACCTGTTGGTTCATATACGATAGAATCAACCATATTCAAACTTTGTAATTTTAAATTCATCACATATACACAGACACCAAAACCACCAGGGTATTGTTCGCATAGAGTTTGTGCAGCTCTGTTATTACTATTGACTAAAGCCAATTCTAATAAAATTCTTCTTGGCAATTGTGAAGGTAAGGCATCTCGAATTTTAGTACTGAGAGGTACTAATTCATCCATATCTTGTTTGGCATCCAACACAACCATTGCCACAATCAATTTGCTGATACTGGCTATTGGTTGTATTCTATCTTCATTAGACGCATCAAGAACGGTATTGGTATCTTCGTTTGTGATTAACCAAGACTTTGCGGTAATTGGTTGCGCTTGGACATTTCCGAGATTAAAAAGTAGGGAGAATAAACATAATATAGAAAAAACAATGCGTAGCAATTTAAATACTCCTCAATGATAGTAGTCATATTTATTTGCTCAATTTAAGATACAATAATACTATAGCCATAGCAAACACATATAAGCAAAGGAAAAAACCAAGTATAATTTTTACTGATAAAGTCAGAAAAAAATCAGAAAAAGACATAGTTTCTTGTTCATCAATTTCATCATCTTGATTGTTGTTGTAATTCGGCATCTTCTTTTTGTAATTGTTCTTCGTATTGTTGCAATTCTAATAAATGCAATCTTCTACGTTCTGCTTGATGTTGTTTAATAACTTCTGGTTCTAATTCTGGCCATCTCTGTTTTCTATCGTATGAGATATAAGCCATTAATAAAGTCATAGTTAATCCTAAAACAATAACAAAGCCACCATAACTTAATTCTGTCATGTACAATTTAAATTTTTCTCTTTTTCTGGCTGCAGCTCTTTCTTCATCACGGAGTTTTTTCTTGAGTAAGAATTTTTGTTCTACACCCATACTTTTCATCATCTCACTAACATCAGTCCATAAAGCACCTAATTCTGGTGGTGCGTTGTAAATCATCATCTCACGGAGTTCAACTTGCATCTGTTCAAGTTGTTTTTTCATTAGAACAAGTTGTAGAGCACGTTTACCTAGACTTGAATCTCCTGTGTATAATTCTTCACGGTTCTTTCTTTCTTCTTCTTCAATCACGGCCATACATTTTGTCATGGCATCAAAGAAGTCGCCAAGGTAATTACCAAGTTCAGTATAAATGCCAGTAGTTTCACCACCACGTTTATTCAATTCAATGACACGATTCTTCTCTTGTATGAATTGATTTTTCACCTCAACGGAAACTGGAGTTCCGGGTGGATGTGCTTTGTGGAACTGGTCGTCAAGATCCTTGAGGACGGATTTAACCTCCCCAGCAGCACCCTTGATGTCTTTATATAATTGGCAACCTTTTTTAACGGCCGCAACTGCTCCGTTTGCTAGAGCAAACAGCGTAATCGGATCCATTTATCCCTTTGCTTGATTAATGTTTTAATGGCAAAGATGACAAGGACAGCTTGTGGTCCGATACGAATTCATATATAATGTTATATTATTATTTATGTGGAGAACATTATGAAAGTACTAGCGTTACGCCTCGTTACAGGCGAAGACCTTCTTGGAGAGTTAGAAAGTGAATCGGAAACAGAATTTGTGATTGAAAATCCAGTTGGAATCACAGTTGTTCGTGGTAAAGATGGTATGCCTAATGTGGGATTCTCACCATTTCCATTACATTCTGAACAAAAGACCGGCACAACTGTTGCCTTAGCTAAGCGTCATGTAGTATACTCCTACACTCCAGCCGAAGACTTTGTTACAAACTATAATCAAATCTTTGGTTCTGGCATCGTTCTACCACCAACACCACAAATTATTACAGGTTAATGACAACATTTTATACCAATGTGCAATCAGTTGGTAATCAAATCCTTTACCGTGGTGTCAGAAATGGCCAACGGATTAAAGAAAGGGTTGATTACGAACCATCGCTTTATATTCCTTCAAATAGAAATGCCAATTTCAAATCTCTAGAGGGTATTACTCTTACACAAAAGAGATTTGATGGTATGTCTATGGCAAGAGAATATATTAAAAATTTCAAAGATGTGGCCGGTGCACCAAAGGTCTACGGTCAAACTCGATTCGAATATGCTTACATTGCTGACGAACATCCAAACATGGTTGATTGGGAACAAGAACACGTTTCTATCGGCATCATTGATATTGAGGTTGGTTCTGAAAATGGTTTCCCTGATCCATACAAAGCTGACGAACCAATTACAGCCATCTGTTTAACATTCTTAAATGGCAAGACTTGGGTATTCGCCTGTGGTGACTATGAAACACAAGGTGATGAGTTGTATGTAAAATGCAAAGATGAGTGGACTCTTTGTAGTAAATTCATGAAACTCTGGCAAGACCAATGTCCTGATGTTATCACTGGTTGGAATACAAAGTATTTTGATATACCTTATCTTGTTAATCGTTTCACAAAAATTCTAGGTGAGAAAGAAGCAAAGAGACTATCGCCTTGGAATATGATTTTTGATAAGAAAGAATTCAACAACAATCGTGAGATGACATCGTATGATTTGATTGGTATCGGTTCTCTAGATTATATCGAACTCTACAAATGGTATGCTCCTGGCGGTAAGTCACAAGAGTCTTATCGTTTGGATAATATTGCTCAAGTAGAACTCGGTGAAGGTAAAATTTCATATGATGAGTTTGATAACCTACACGCCTTGTATCGTTTGAATCATCAAAAGTTTATTGAGTATAACATCAAAGACGTTGCGTTGATTATCAAACTAGAAGACAAGTTGAAGTTGATTGAATTGGCCTTGACCTTGGCTTATGACACCAAGTCCAATTACAATGATGTGTTTGCTCAAACTAGAATGTGGGATGCTTTGACATATTCATATTTGCTTGGTAAAGGCATTATTGTTCCTCCAAAATCTAATCATGAAAAGACCTCGGCTTTTGAAGGTGCCTATGTGAAAGATCCACAAGTTGGTCTACACCATTATGTTGCCAGCTTTGACTTAAATTCACTTTACCCTCACCTTATGGTCCAATACAATATTAGTCCTGAAACTTTAATTCAGCCTGAAGATTACACAGATGAAATGAGAGAAGTTCTTTCGCAAGGCGTAACAGTTGATAAATTGTTGCTTAAGAAAATTAATACAACAAATATGAGTGGTTGTACATTAACTCCAAATGGTCAGTTCTTTCGTACTGATAAACAAGGTTTCTTACCTGCCATGATGGAAGAAATGTATGAAGATAGAAAGAAATTCAAAAAGTTGTATCTCCAAGCCAAACAGGAGTATGAAAATGAACGAGATGAATCCAAGAAGTATGAAATCGAAAAACGAATTGCGAGATATAACAACCTACAATTGGCTAAGAAAGTTTCTCTTAATTCTGCTTACGGTGCTCTTGGCTCTCAATATTTTCGTTTTTATGACCTTAGGATGGCTTTGGGTGTCACGACAGCTGGTCAACTTAGTATTAGGTGGATAGAAAATAAAATCAATGAGTATATGAATAAGTTGTTGGAGACTAAAGATGTTGACTACGTTATTGCGAGTGATACTGACTCTATCTATCTCCGTCTTGGCGGTGTGGTTGATAAATTTATCACTAATAAATCTACGGATACAAACAAAATCATACGTTTCATGGATAGGATTTGTGAGGATAAAATTCAACCTTTTATTGATAAGAGCTATGGAGAACTTGCAGAATACGTTAGAGCGTATGCACAAAAGATGCAAATGAAACGTGAGGGTCTGGCCAATAAAGGTCTATGGACTGCCAAGAAGCGTTATATTCTAAACATATACAACAACGAAGGTGTACAGTATAACGAACCACAGATGAAGGTGATGGGTCTGGAGATGATTAAATCGTCTACACCATCTGCCATCCGTGATAAGATGAAAGAGTCTATTAAGATTATGATGAATGGTTCTGAACAAGACATTCAATCATTCATTGCTCAGTTCAGAAAAGATTTCAATAATCTTCCACCAGAAGAAATATCTTTTCCTCGTGGGTTGAATGGACTTACCACATACTCTGATGCAATGACACTATATAAAAAAGGAACACCAATTCATGTGAAAGGTGCTATTCTATACAACCACAACCTGAAACAATTGGGACTTACTAAAAAGTATCCGTTGATTCAAGAAGGTGAGAAAATCAAATTCACCTATTTGAAGTTACCAAATCCTTTTAAAGATACGGTAATTTCCTATCCATCAAGATTACCGACAGAGTTTGGGCTTGACAAGTATGTTGATTATGATTTACAATTCAACAAAGCATTTCTTGAACCGATTAAAGTCATTTTGGATTGTATGAAGTGGTCTGTTGAGAAAACAAATAGCCTTGAAGATTTTTTTAATTGAAGGAACACAATGAGTATATTAGACAAAATTAAAAAGAATAGCAGTATCAAAGAATCTGCCATTCTAGCGAAATCAAAATTCTTTAATGACAAAGATATGATACCAACGGCTGTGCCAATTGTTAATGTGGCACTTTCTGGTAAGTTGGACGGTGGTCTAACTCCAGGTCTTACAATGTGGGCAGGTCCATCCAAGCATTTTAAGACAGCATTTTCCTTATTGATGGCTAAATCTTATCTGGACAAATATGAAGACTCCGCTTTGTTGTTTTATGATTCTGAGTTTGGTACTCCTCAATCCTATTTTGATTCTTTTGGTATTGACACTAATCGGGTGCTTCACACTCCGCTTACTGATATTGAACAACTCAAATTCGATGTGATGACACAATTAACACAGTTGGAACGTACTGATAAATTGATTATCATTATTGATTCAATTGGTAACTTGGCATCAAAGAAAGAAGTTGAAGATGCTTTGGCTGAGAAGTCTGTAGCGGATATGTCAAGAGCAAAACAAATCAAATCATTGTTTAGAATGGTCACACCACATCTATCAATGAAAGATATTCCAATGATTGTTGTTAATCATACATACATGGAAATAGGAATGTTTCCTAAAGCAATCGTTGGTGGTGGTACAGGTTCTTATTACTCTGCTGATAATATCTTTATTATTGGCCGTCAACAAGAGAAAGACGGCACAGAAGTTACTGGTTACAATTTTATAATCAATGTGGAAAAATCCCGATATGTTAAAGAAAAATCTAAAATCCCTGTTTCTGTATCTTTTGACGGTGGCATTAGTAAGTGGTCTGGTCTACTTGATATTGCACTCGAATCAGGACATGTGGTTAAGCCTAGCAATGGTTGGTATTCAAAGGTAGATTTTGAAACTGGTGAAGTTGAAGATAAAAAATATCGTGAAAAAGATACGGATAGTTCTGAGTTTTGGACTTCTATATTGGAATCCGAATCATTCAAATCTTATGTTGAAGGTAAATATCGTGTAGCTTCTGGTAGTATCATGCAAACAGAAGACATGGAAGAAACGGTGGAATAAAATGGTAGAAGGCATAGATTATTGTTTCATTTATCCTAAAGAAGATGATGCAATAGCACACATTAAATTTTTAGAAGGACCATATAAGAATACCACATTCAAATATGGTAAAGTAAAAATAAAAGAGGAACCTGACGGTGCTCATTTACTTTTTGCTTATGATGTGTTAGAATCACCAGTTATGAAGCCAAATAAGTTGGAGAAGGATGACACCTTCAAAAATTATATTGGTGATTTACTGGTAGAGATAATGACTTCCAACATGGAACAGGATATAATTGATGAAACTGGAACAGACGATACTAAGGAATTTGGTTTATAATGAGGAATATATCCGCAAAGTATTACCATTTCTAAAAGCAGAATATTTTACTGATAGAACCGAAAGACTGATATTCAATGAGATCCTTTCATTCACAAATGCTTACAATTCTTCACCAACGGTTGAAGCAATTGAATTGGCCATCAAAGAGAAACGAAATCTCACAAATGATGAGGTGGAAAAATCCGAATCGTATCTTAAAGAGATTGTTTCGTCTAGCGGAGAAGAATCCAAGATTCAATGGCTTGTTGACAAAACGGAGTCCTTTGTTCAAGAAAAGGCTATCTACAATGCAGTATTGGGGTCTATTTCTATACTCGAAGGGAAAGATAAAACCCAAGAGAAAGGTGCGATTCCCAAGATACTATCAGACGCCTTGGCGGTAAGCTTTGACAACTCCGTTGGCCACGATTACTTAGAAAACTCTGATGAACGATATGAATTCTACCACAGAAAAGAAGAACGAATTCCATTTGACCTCGAATTCTTCAACAAAATCACCAAGGGTGGTCTTCCTGCCAAGACACTTAACATTGCATTGGCTGGGACTGGTGTGGGTAAGTCTTTGTTTATGTGTCATGTTGCCGCTGGCTGTATGTCTCAGGGTAAAAATGTATTGTACATCACTATGGAAATGGCTGAAGAACGTATTGCTGAAAGGATAGATGCAAATCTCCTTGATGTGACTGTTGATTCTTTGGTTGAATTGCCAAAAGATATGTTTGACAGAAAGATATCCAGACTCCGTGAAAAGACCACAGGTAAGTTAATCATCAAAGAGTATCCTACCGCATCGGCATCATCTATACACTTTAGGACACTTCTAAATGAGCTTAATCTTAAAAAGTCTTTTGTTCCTGATATTATTTTTATCGACTATCTTAATATTTGTTGTTCAGCCAGAATCAAAGCAGGAGCCAACGTTAATTCCTATACCTATGTTAAAGCAATTGCAGAAGAATTGCGAGGTCTGGCCGTTGAATTCGGAGTCCCCATTGTCTCTGCAACTCAAACAACAAGGTCAGGATATTCCTCTTCCGACCCCGGACTCGAAGATACAAGTGAGTCTTTTGGTTTGCCTGCGACAGCTGACTTGATGTTTGCTTTGATTTCTTCCGAAGAATTGGAAGAAGTTGGTCAAATCATGGTCAAACAATTGAAGAATAGATACAATGATCCAACGTATTTCAAAAGATTCACGTTGGGTATTGATAGAGCAAAGATGAAACTATATGATATAGCACAAGTTGAAAATGACTTCTTGGCTGATGCTGGTCATAAAGGTGAAGATAAACCTCTTAATACATTTGGTACAAGAGAACGAAAAGATTTTGGAGGATTTAAAGTATGACAAATGAACAAATTATTTACGCAACATTTTTTAGTGTGGTGTGTATAACTATTTTATATACGCATATTACTTGGTCGGCTATCAAAGAATGTTACTCTATGTGGTTTAAAAAATCATATTGGACAGACTATAACATAATTGAATTTTTATCATGGACCGCTAAAGCAATTATTATTATTCCTGGATTAATTTTTGGTATTAATATTTGGCAACTTTATTATCTGACTTTGATTACATCAGCAACATTAATTTGGGCTAGCCGTAAAAAGGCATTGCCCACACTAGTAGGTTTTAACACCATGTGGTTTTGGTTAAGCGCAATGGTACTGGCACAACATTTAATATGATTAAAAAGTTTTTTTCACATTGGATATGGCCTTGGACTTGGTTTCCAGGATTTTCTTTAATTGATGAAGGCAGCCGCATGGCTCATGAATATACAGATGAAAAATCCAGAGAAGAAATTTCTCGCATTTATAAAGAATACTATGAAGAAGCAACATCTCCATTAGTTAATCCATTAAAATTTGATCCTTTAAATCCTCCAAAAGGCTGGGCATTTGATCCTTACTATTGCATATGGCATCCATACAAATGAATTTAACAACTGAAGAAGCACTATATTGTTCTAAGGCATTTCAAGATTACTTTGCTAATTTTGGTGATATTGAACAATACATGAGAGATGAGAAATTAAAATCTCTTGATTCTATTGGATCATCACTATTTCCACCTGAAGACGATTTGTTTTCAGACTTCTCTATGCACCCAAAAGACATGGATATTGAAGTAATTGAAATGAATGGTGCTATGTGGGAAACATTATTGAGTATCACTTCATCACACGTTAATAAAGCACCTGTTGGTCGCAATATACAATTGGCTGTCAGAGAAAAGAACACAGGAAAGATTCTAGGATTCATTAGACTTGGTTCGCCAGTCATCTATATGAAACCCCGAAATGAAATGCTTGGACAAGTTTGGATACAGAACAAAGAGTTTCCTAAACGATTCAATGATTCTGCCATCATGGGTTTTGTGATTGTACCAGCACAACCCTTTGGATTTAATTATCTTGGCGGTAAATTACTAGCTGCTATCTGTACTTCACACACAGTTAGAGAAATTGTAAATAAGAAATACAATGCTAATATTTGTTTATTTGAAACTACCAGTCTTTATGGTACGGCCAAAACTGTATCACAATATGACGGCATGAAACCTTATATTCGATTCAAAGGATTAACCGAATCTGATATGGTACCCATGATGCACGGTGAAAGATATCAATCACTCAAAGAATATGTTGAGAGCAAAGTTGGTGGTGATATATTAGGTGAAGATGAATCAACAACTAGCCGTAAATTGAGAACATTTACTAAGATTATTGCTATGACAAAAGCTGCACTTAAAGGCACACCAGAAGGACAACTATTTGAAAAGACTATTGAAGATGCCAAGAATCTAACTGAAAAGAAAAGATATTATACTTCAGATTATGGTTTCAGTAATATGGTTGATTATGTCAATGGAAAAACAGACACGTTAATTCCTGGTGAAAACTATGAAAAACATGAATTAAAAAATCTTGTTGAATGGTGGCGAAACAAAGCTATAAATAGATATGAAACTCTTAAATCTGAGGGTAGATTGCGTACCGAACTAGAAGTTTGGACATCAGGCAAAGACATTCAAATTATTAGGTAAAATGGCCACAAAAATAACCGATGATGGATTAAGTTCAACCGAAAGAACAAGACGCCAAGAATTAGGTTCAGCTTGGATTTTTAGACGAGCACTAAAAGATAATAGAAGATATACTAAATGGGAAGATATCACTAAAGATCCAAAATATTCTGAATTAGGTGGACCAAAGGGAATATATCCACAAATCACAGCTGATTGGTTACAAGTATTTTTTCTACAACAAGAAAAGATGTTGGAAGAATTTTCCAATTCTAAATTCACAGAATTTAACAGAGAATATGGATTTATGGATTTTATTTCCAAATTAGTTAAAGACAAATATGGAATTTCTAAAAAAGATACTTGGGATCCAGCTGATATTTGGTGTATACAGAATGAAAAAAAGGTTATTTCTGATATAGAAAAACTTGTTAAAAAAGGCGATTTTGATACGATACAACAATTAAATGCTTATCTGAGAACATTATTCAAAGAAAGAAAAGTTGTTGGTGTATCGTTAAAAAAAGTGTCGGGTAAACAAGCAAAATATGAAGAAGTTAATGTTAAAGATGTTGAATTTGAAGATACTAAAAAACCAAGCTTCACTTTAGACAAACTAAGAGTTGAATTGGCCTTACAAACAGGAACATCAGCAGGTAAAAGTAAGCCAGTAAGTGCTGGAGCTGAATTTTGGTTAAAAGGTGAAGAAGGTGGAAAAGAAGTTACTTATAAAATAGATATAAGGGGTCAAAGTAGTTCAAAATATTCTTTTCAAAAATTTGAACCTAAATCATCTCTTGCCACGAAAGCTAGATTGGGTAAAGCTCAAGCTGATTACGTTAGACAATTGTTCAGAGAATATAAAGTGCCTATATTAGACTCAGCTTTAGATTATCCTTTAGATACAGCCGAGTTCTTAAAAAGAGAAGATGAATTTGTTAAAATGTTTAACACAATAAAATCCAAATCTTATATTGAAACTGGTATAAAAGATGAAAAAGAATTTATTAAAAATATGAGAGCTATGTTTGTAAATACTGAAAAAGGTAAACCAGTTACAGCAAATTCAAAATGTCAACAAGTTGCTATATTTGCTTCTTTAGCTAAATTAAGTAAGAAACAAGTCGAAGAATTGGGAACAAAACTTGTGTTTGCTGGTGCTAAAAAAGGTGGTGGTGAATACGGACCTTTTGGAAAACTATATTAAATTTAGGAATAATTATGAATAAAGTGACTGTGATTATACCAACAACTGGTGCACCAACTCTTAGAAGTGCTATAGAGTCTGTATTGAATCAAACCGAATCGACCACTTGTTATGTCGTTGTTGATGGTGAAAAGTTCAGGGGAGCTTCTAAGGTAATATTGGATGATTACCTTGGTAATCCTAATCTAAAGGTATCATACTTACCAATTAATGTTGGTGCTAATGGTTTTTACGGACACCGTATATATGCTTCTTTTACCCACCTGATTGACACAGAATTTGTAGGATATTTGGATCAGGATTGTTGGTTGGAAAATAACCACATAGAAAGTTGTTTAAAAACAATGACTTCTACGAATGCTGATTGGGTTTATTCACTCAGAAAAATATGTGGTAAACTTGGCGACTACATTTGTAATGACGATTGTGAGTCTCTTGGTAAGTGGCAAACATATCATGGCATCAATCATATAGATACTAATTCATATTGCCTTAGAACAAAAGTTGCAATACAATTAGCTTCAGTATGGCATGGCGGTTGGGGCCAAGATAGAGTATTCTATTCAGCGTTACAACAATATTTCAAAAATTATGAATGTACTGGTAAATATACGGTTAATTATCGTGTTGATGGTAATGCAGGTTCTGTTAATGCCGATTTTTTCAAAAATGGTAATGAAGTGATGAATAAAAAATATAATGGAGTTTTCCCATGGCGAGCCGAGTCTTAATAGTTGGTGACAATAGTTTTATTGGCCGTAATTTCTACAATAGTATTTCTCTAGAGCATGATGATGTTCTTGCTCACATTGTACCTTATAGTCACTTACATCATGTTGATTTAAAAAGATATGATGTGGTTATCAATTGTGCTATTGCGTATGAATATAAAACTCAAACCTATAATGAAGCCTATGACTTAGATTGGCTTGTTGGAGTGAAAGCTGCAGAATCTGGTTGTCATTATATTATGATGAGTACCAGAAAAGTTTATGGAAATTCACCTATAATAGCACGTTATAGCGAAAGGCATCCATTAAATCCTTTTGATCGATATAGTGAAAACAAATCTCTCACAGAAAAATTCTTAACCGAAAATGTAGAAAATCTAACGATACTGAGGGGTTCAAACATTTATGGTTTTGAATTAGGTAGAAGTTCTTTTGTAGGTTATTGTATGAACCAACTAAAAGCTACTGGTACTATCAAATATGATATGGAAAAAAGTATCAAACGAGACTTTATAAGTATAGAACGAGTTTGTGAATTGTTGAAAAAAATCTGTGAGATAAGACCAAAAGGAATATACAACTTGAGTTCTGATTTTGGATTGGAAATATCCAAGATAGCAAGAGGTCTTATTCTAGGTTATGGCCAAGGCAATTTCATTCAAGTAGATTCGCTTGCCAAGGAACAATTTATATTAGATAATACAAAGTTAGAAGATGCTTGTAATATGAAGATTAAAATTTCAAATTACAGTAATGATTTTTATAACATGGGAATAAAATTATGGATGATTTAGTGATATCGGCTATATCGATATATGATTTTGAAAAGATTAAACATTGGGTTCATTCTTTAGAAAGAACGGGATATTCTGGTCGCAAAGGTATGATTGTGTTCAATGTCTTGGACGATACAATCGAAAAACTAAAAGATCACGGCTTTGAAATTTTTGTAGTGAGTCAACAAAGAAACAAAGAAAACAATGGATTTCATTTTGCTGATGGATTTGGTTATCAAGTACCAACACTCAGACATTATTTCTATTGGAAATTCCTAAAAGACCTAAAAGACATTCGGTACGTCATCTCTACCGATGTTGATATTGTGTTTCAGTCTGATCCTTCTGAATGGCTGACCAAAAATATGGGTGATAAAAAACTTAATTATGGCGGTGAAGGTTTGAAATACAAAGACGAACCTTGGGGTTACGATAATATTGGTCAATGTTTTGGACCAGATATTCGAGATTACATGGCCGAAACACAAATCTATAACGCCGGATCAATGGCAGGTGAATTTAAAACATTCATTGATTACTCTCTGACATTAGCATTAATGATTGAAGGCATCAGAAATCCTGTACCTGACCAAGCTGCTGTTAATGTGTTATTGTCAACTGAGCCGTATAAGTCAATTACCAATTTCAATAGTGGTGATACTAATTGGGCTTGTCAATGTGGTACGATGGTTGATCCAAGTAAAATGAATCAATTTAAACCTAATCTATTGTGTAAAGAACCAACATTTGAAGATGGATTTGTTTATAACAGTTTTGGTGAAAAATATGTGATGGTTCACCAATACAATAGGGTTCCAAATTGGAAAAAAATACTTGAGGAAAAATATGAGTGATATTACAATTGTAACAGCATTCTTTGATATTGGCCGTGGAAGATTGCCGAAAACCAAATATGGCCGAGTTCTTCCTTTTTATGAACATAGGTCTGTTGATACCTATTTTGAATTCTTTACAAATTTAGCCAAAATCAAAAATGACATGGTGATTTATACTTCACCTGATTTTGCTGAAAAAATTTATGATATTAGAAATAAATTTGGATTAGCTGATAAGACAACTGTTGTCGTTATGGATTCTTATATGCCAAAAGGCCTTGAGATTTATAAAGAAAGAACAGAAAAGGTCATGCAATCCGAAGATTACATTTCTAAAATTCAAAGACCTGAATTGATTGAATATTGGCACGCTGATTATGTATTGGTTAATATGTTTAAATCACTTTATGTTAATCATGCAATTGAAAGTGGCCACGTTAAGACTGATGTGACAGCTTGGATAGATTTTGGTTATTGTCGTGATGGTAACAGGTTGCCAGAAAATAATGTTTGGTCATATGATTTTAATCCAGATAAAATACACTTCTTCAATATCAAGCCTATTGAAAAAGATAGACCTATTGTAGAAATTATATCTACGGGTGATGTTTATATTATGGGATGCCATATGGTTGCTGGTACCAAAATGTGGCCAAGAGTTAGAGAATTAATATTTGGCAACTTTGAAGTTTTGTTAAATAACAATCTATGTGATGATGACCAAACGTTATTGTTGATGTCTTACTTGGTCACACCAGAAGAATTTGAATTGAGGTTCGTAGATCCATCCGATTGGTTTATTATATTTAAGGATTATAATGATAGCAGTAATATCTCCACGAATTCATAATCTAGGCGATTTTGTTCATTGTTTGCCAGTTCTTTCTGGTTTATATAAATTTACAAATCATAAAATGTGGTTTATTATTTGTAACAGACTAAAACGATTCAAAGGAATTAAAGATTTGTTACTAGCTCAAGAAATGTTTGAGAAAGTTACATTTGTTGATGAAGAATCAGTTAATTGGGAAAGATGTATATTAATTGATGACACCGGTAGTGATATAGGCTATGGATCACGACCAATTGTTCAACAAAGATATTATAATTTCATCAAAAATAATTATAGAATTAATTTTGAATTTGATGATGATTTTGAATTACAAGTACCAAAACTTGATATTGATTACCGTGAAAAACAATTAATTGTTGGAGATCGGTGGTCACCCAAGGATGCTCCAGATGTGGATGACCGTAGGAATTTTAATGTCATTGAATCTTCTGGTATAGTTAAAGATTATAATACCTTGTATCTTGACTACAAGAACGACTTGGTGTATAATTGTTCTTTAATCAAGTATAATCCCAATCCTTTCGTCACCACAATTACAGGAATTGGTATTGTAGCCGATTTGATGAAGAAAGATACTTATGTCCTATGGGACGAAGATATGAGGACATGGCAAGGAGATCCTGTTGACCATGTATTCAGACTTCATCATTTTGAAAACCGAAATACCAAACTTGTCTACATCAAAGATTTCATATATGAAAATCAAACTGTTTAGCCATGCCGTATCATTAGATGGTACAACACAAATCACAAAAACTCAAACAGATTTGCTTTTAAGTACTGGTTTAGCCGAAGCTGCTGAAATCAATATGATGTTACATTTTAAAGAAGAACCATTCTTATGGATGAAAGACAAGTTGCCTAACGCAAACTATAAAGTTTTTGATTCTTCTTATGGTCAATGGTTTGAAGGTACTACAATGCTTCATATACAAGAATTGGTACACTCCACCGATGAAGAATTTTATGTTTGTTACATTCATCATAAAGGATTAACAAGTAATCTGACCGATTGGCGGACATATATGGAATATTGGAACATTATTCGATGGAAAGATTGTGTTGCCAAATTAGATGAAGGTTATGATACTTGTGGTGCTTCGTTTTTAAATGATCCACCACATCCGTTCTATGCTGGAAATTTCTGGTGGGCCAGAGCTTCTTATCTTAGAAGGTGTAAAAGACTAAAAACTCCAAAAGAAAACAAGTTACAACCACAATTTTCTGGTCAACCACACCATCGATTTGACTATGAATGTTGGCATGGTAGTGGTAACCCTAAAGCATACGATTTACATCCTGGTCCAAAAAATCGTTGGTATTGGCGTCCGGAAATGTACCAAAAGTGACTATGTATCAAACCGAATAATTTAAAAAATCGGTCATATGAGTTTAAAAGTTGTATAAATAAACCTACGGACAACCATAGTGTGTTGTATTTCTAGGGAAAATCAATGAAAACTTTTATATCGTTTCTGACTGAAGAAGCTGCTGATGAAGGCGGCCAGCTCAAACACATTCACCATGCTGAAGATAGACCTTTAATGCACGGTCATGCTGGTTTTGAACATGCTTATGGTGCTTTACAACAAGCACACGAACATATTAAGGCTGGCCACAAAAGTAGTAATTTAACAATGAAATATGATGGTTCTCCATCAATTGTCTTTGGTCACCATCCACATACTGGTAAATTCTTTGTTGCTTCCAAATCTGCTTTCAATAAGAATCCAAAGATTAACTACTCTGAAAAAGATATTCAGAAGAATCATGGCCATGCTCCAGGCTTAGTAAAAACTCTTAAACATGCACTCAAACACCTACCAAAAGTAACACCTAAAACTGGTGTTTATCAAGGTGATGTGATGCATCATGCAGAAACTAAGACATTAAAAGAAGAACATTTGTTTGAAGCTGCAAAAAATAAAGTATCTTTTACACCAAATACCATCACCTATACTGCACACGGTGATGAAGCTAAGAAAATTAACAAATCTAAGATTGGTGTCGTAGTTCACCAAAAATATAGTGATGACATGAAACATGCTTCACCTCATGTTGACCACCATAACTTTAAAGAACATCCAGATGTCCATATTCATGGTGCTGAACATGATACAAGTAAGGTTCAACACAGTCCGGAGAATGAACATGAGTTTCATAAACACATGGCTGCAGCTAAAGAGATACACGACACACATGGCCACAAAATGTATGATGCCGTTCATCATGCTCATGGTGGAGAATCCGGTCATCTATCCACTTACATTAATCATACAGTAAGACACGATCAGGTTCCAAGTGTTAAAGGATTCCAAGCACACCTTTATAGCCAACATGAAAAAATGGCATCCAAAGTAAAATCGGATAAATCTAAGAATGAAAAACGTACTGAAGGTGAACACCAGATTAAACATGTGGAAAAAAATAAATCTGCATATGGCCATTTGTTCTCTATGCATCACCATTTACACCAAGCCAAGAATTCTTTGGTGAAATCATTGGAAACGCATGAGGGTAAATATGAACACCATATTGAAGGTAAGAAATCTAAACCAGAAGGTTTTGTGGTAAACCATAAACCAGAAGGCGGTAAAGAAGAACCAACAAAATTGGTAAATAGAGCTGAATTCGCTAAGGCCAATCTTTTAAAAGTTAGAAAATGAAGTCGTTTTTAGATATAGTTCAAGAAGCCAAAAGTGATGAGGTGCATCATGTGATGACCTTTGGCCGGATGAATCCGCCTACAACTGGCCACTTGAAGTTGATTGATAAAGTTAAAGATGTGGCTAAAAAGAATAATGCTGGTCACACAGTTGTCACATCACATTCACAAGATGCAAAGAAGAATCCATTATCGGCAGCTCAGAAGATTAAACACCTAAAAAGATATTCTCCAGGTACTCACTTTGAAGCTTCCAACAAAGAACATCCAACATTCTTACATCACGCAGCCAAAATCCACAAGAAAGGCGTAACTCACCTTCACATGGTGGTTGGTTCTGACCGTGTTAAAGAAATGAGAGAGAAGTTGCACAGATATAATGGTACACATGAAGGTGCCTTGTATAACTTCAAAAAGATTACAGTTCACTCAGCTGGTGAAAGAGATCCTGATGCTGAAGGTGATACTGGTATGTCTGGTACCAAGATGAGAGAACATGCCAAGAATAAAGATATGAAATCTTTTAGACAAGGCGTTCCACATCATGTTTCTGATGAACATGCAAAAGAATTGATGCATGATACTCGTAAAGGTATGGGTTTACATGAAGATATTTACCGTGGCGTATTCAAGGCCATCTTTGTAACTGGTGGACCTGGTTCTGGTAAAGATATTGTTATTCGTGAAGCTATTGCTGAGGCCAGAGCTGTTGAATTAAACTCCGTACAAGCATTTGAATACTTGGCCGATAAACAAAAGTTATCCGAAAGAACTAATGATTTCCGTAGAGAAGCCATTAGAACAAGGTCACCATTGATTATTAATGGACCTGCTGATGATGCTCAACGTATTGTTTATGTTAAAGAAGAATTAGAAGATTTAGGTTATGAAACCATGATGGTTTTTGTTAACACAACTGATGAGGTGAGTAAAGAGAGAAACGAAAAACTTAAAAGGACAATTGGTGAATCTGTACGTCACGATAAATGGATTCAGTCACAAAACCTTAAAGAATCATACTCTCAGAACTTTACCACTTTTATGAACTTTGATAATGATGGTTCCTATGAACAGATAGAGGAAGACATTACTGACACATATCAAAGCATAAATCGCTTTTTTGACAAATCTCCATATAATGATGTTGCATTTTCATGGTTAGAAAATCGTGGAAAGTTAAATACTGGTGTTAACTCTAATCTTTTTAAGGAAGAAAAAAATGTTTCAAAAAATTCTAAATCTATTCAAACTAAAACCGCTGCCAAATACAACCCAGCCTATCGAGCAGCCGGCCCAAGTGACATCCCCCCAGATAACGACAAGTCCGGTGGCGGAAACCCGGACGATGTTAAATTCAACGCCGTCAAACGTACAGGTACCTATACCTTCAGAACTTACTCCGAGTCCCGTGACTCCGGCTCCTTCAATTCAGGTAACGACAACAGAAGTTACGGCACAGCCCCAACCCTCCAAGCGGGGAAGAAAGCCAAAGAATCAAGGTTCCAACAAGACAACGACAAAACGAAAAGGTTAAAAAGAGGTGATACTTCTTTAAAAGCCACTAGAGTTGGTAGGCCTGACGGTGTTGGGTCTACAATTAATACTAGAGGTTATGATGGTTTAACTGGTGGTGCAGGCCTTGGTGACGCTACATACAGAGAAGAAACGAAACCAAAATTAATCAAAAAAGATAGACTAGGTCCAGAATATTCTACAAGTAACAGACCAACTGGTGATACCGCAGGTCCAAGACCAAGTAATAACTTTGTTGGTGAAAAACGTAAGTTTAAGAGTACTGTCATTAAAGAGTTTAATGGATTCCAAAATGATGTGGAGTCTGGTGTTGGTGGTACGTTAGGTGGTTCTGGTAACATGGAGAAAATGGACTCCTATAAAGACCAAATGCGTAACATCGGTACTGAAGTCAAAGTTAAGAAGAAGAAAAAATTAAAAGAGAATCATGTAAGAGAACTTGAAAAAGGTTTACAACAATTGAACAGTCACGATTATGACACAATTCATAATCTAATGATGAAAGTATCTAAAGACCATGGCGTAACTGGTAAACAACTTCATAATGATTTCAAATCTGAACATGGTAAAACACCTGATAACTGGATTAAGGAAAAGAAATGATATCATTCAAAGAATTCATTACTGAAAAGTGTTGGACTGGATATAAAAGAGTTCCAGGTACAAAAGCATATTCTCCCGGTTCTTGTGAAAAAGAAGAAGTTGAAAAACCAACAGGCAAACTAAAAGATGCTTGTTGGACGGGTTATACGGCTGTTGGAACAAAAAAGAAAGATGGTAGAACAGTTCCTAATTGTGTACCAGAAGAAGTTGAAATGGAAGCTTACCATGATCCTTGGAAAGACAAATATTTTGGTCCAGGAGAAGTAGTCAAACAAAAATATAGAGTTAAGACAGATGACAAAACATATAATGTTAGAGCTGATACCGAAAAACATGCACACGAATTGGTAACTAAACATGCTCCTGACTCCACAATTATTTCTATTCAACATAAAGGTTCCGCAAGATGGTCGGAACAAGTTGAAATAGACGAAACTGCAGCTTGGCAAAGAAAAGCTGGAAAAGATCCAAAAGGTGGCTTAAATAGAAAAGGTATTGCTTCTTATCGTAGAGAGCATCCAGGTTCTAAACTAAGTATGGCTGTAACAACAAAGCCATCTAAGTTAAAAAAGGGTAGTAAAGCGGCTAATCGTAGAAAATCATTTTGTGCTAGAATGTCTGGCATGAAAAGAAGACTAACATCAGCTAAGACTGCAAGAGATCCAAATTCTAGGATCAATAAGTCATTGAGAAAATGGAATTGCTAAAAATTAGGAGTATAATAAGATGTTCACGAAAACACAAGTCAGCCAATCAGTTATTGATTCAGTTACCAAAATCCTTCAAGAGGATGATTGTGTAACGCCTATGCAATCCAAAAAGATTGCTGATAAAGAAGTTGATAAACATGAGAAAAGTATGCACAAAGGTAAGAAGCCTACCTTTGAAGAAAAGAAAATGAAAGAAGTAGATGAAGACAAGTTGAAAGAGACTGGTTTTCATATGGCTGCTCATGCTGCTAAGAAAGCAGGCCAACCACACTTTACATTCCAAGGTAAAAAATATCCAACCACAGCAAAATCTACAGCTGAATCTATGGACGAAGCTTCCACATTTGACTGGAAAGCAAACAAGGATGAAAAAGATCCTAAGTTTACTACCAAGAAACCTGGCGAGAGAACTGGTCACGATTCTAAGAAAACAGAAAAAGGTGTTCAATACACTAAGAAGCCACTTAGAACTGATGGCCAAGAATTCAAAAAAGAAGAAACCGAAATGGACTTCAAAGAAAGACTTCTGGAAAAAAACTGGATTGCTGGTGCTATTAAGAAACCTGGTGCTGAAACTGCTGCCGCTAAAAAAGCTGGTATGAGCGTTCAAGCATATGCACATAAACACGCTCACGATACAGGTAAAGCTGGTAAACGTGCTCGCCTAGCAATTACTCTTAAAGGTCTACATAAAGAAGCTAAAGACCATGAGTATTCAGACCCACACATGGCCGTTAATCAGTTGAGAACAATCATGACCAATACCGAAGAATTGTTAGGTATGTTGGGTGATACTACTGATTTGCCAGAATGGGTAGAATCTAAAATCACTTTGGCTGAAGACTACATTATGACAGTTGCTAATTATATGCGTTCTGAATTACATGAAGACGTTGAATTGGATGAAGGCATGATGGACACCGTTAAAAAAGTTGGTGGTAAAGTATTGAAAACATTGGGACATGGTTCTGATACTGATATGCGTAAAGACCTACAACGTAAAATGGGTGTACCACAAACTGGTGAGAAACCAAAGAAAGAAGCAGTAGACCGTGCTCAAGCAACAACAGACACTTTAGCTGGTCGTGTTAAAGGCGGTAAAGATAATGAACACAGTAGCATCAAGGTTAAATTGAAAGCTGAAGCTACTGAAAAACATGATGACAAGCCACCATTTGATGGTCCTTACACAAAAGTTAAAGGTGATGTCAAAGACAAATCTGGTGCTGTTCACACACCAATGAGTCGTGCCAAACATTTGGCTAGACAAGCAATGAAAAAAGTTAAAAATGAAATGATGATTGGTAAAGCTGGCGGTACATCTGAATGAGTAAATCCGATACATTAAAATCGGTTGTAAAAAAGGTGGCAGATAAGTCCACCTTTGGTACAAACCCAAAAGACCCATGGTCTACCAAATCTGGAATATCTGAAGATAGATATTTGGACACTTACCTCAGCACTAGAGGTATCAATCCAAAGTTTGCTACTAAGGATGTTAAGATAGCACACTCCAAATCAAATCAATTTTTGAATTGGAAAAGGTCTCACCTAAACATGCGTGAAGATTTGACTACTGGTAGAGAAACGACCGATGTGAGATCCAAAGTTGCACAATCACCAACTTTGAAAAGAAAAAACGAATTACAAAAGTCTGTTAAACATTATATTGTAAAAAGTCCAACAGGCAGTATGCACAAAGAAGACTTTACCGATGAAGAAGTTGATATATTAATTAACGAAGTTTTGGGTAAAGACGCCAAGGCTTATGATTGGATTCACCACTTTGTTCATTCAGATAATCCTAAGTTTGATGGTAAATCTAAAAAGAAACGTCAAAAGATGGCTCTTGCTGCCTACTATGCCAAACAGAATGAATCATTGGGTGATGATTTTCTAAAGATGATGAAAGACAAAGGTATCAAACACCGTGTTCACGGTACACCTGACCAAGAGAAACAAAGAACTGCTGATAAGTTGGCTGCCAATAAAGCCAAAGCAGATGCTGCACCAAAATCAACTAAAAAGGATGACCAAGGTGGATTTGGTACACATCGTGGTTATGGACAAGGCCGTTACATGGGTGATTCGGTAGAGTTAGATAGCGATGCACTCATTAATGAATTGAGTAAAGAGAAATTGGGTGGTTTCATAAAAAAATCAAAAGAAACATTTAAAGATTTGCCTACTGAAAAGAAAGGCAATAGATTAAGAAATGTAATTAAAGCTGCAATCAAAAAAGATGCAAAGAATGAAGAAGTTGATTTGGATGAAGCCAAAATGAGTGCTTCTATGAAACTGAGCAATGCTTTAGGTCGTGAAAAGGCCAAATCTACTGCCAGTATGCAACGTGCTAAAGAAATGATGGACAAGATTAAACAGGATGTCAAAGCTAAGAGTGAAAAACCTCCTATCAAAGAAGACAGAATCAAATCTGCTAGAATAATCAAGTCCATATATAAAAAAAAGAATATGAAAGAAGAAATGTACGACCATGAGAAAGATGACAAAGGTAGTTCATCGGTCTATGGTAAAGCACCTAAAGTAGGTAAATCCAAAGAAGAAGGTGAAAGTACTAATAAGGCAGCTGCCGTATTAAAGGGTGGTACAACATTAACTGGTCAAAGTAGAGATACAATTGAAATTGATCCAATGATGAGAACCCGTCCAACAAATGGTGCTTCGCCTGAAGATGCCAGAAGTAAAAAGAGTATCGGATAAATATAAAATAAATAGGATTTCTTAAGGAGAAAAAACATGTCCTCATGGGGTAATAACGACAACGCAGCCAACGCACCATATTGGGCTGTTAATTCAACACTGGTGTCCGTAGATAGACAACCTGTAGGTACAAGACCTACAGCTGCTAACGTTGCTCTATTATATGGTAACACAACACCTGATGTTTATACAACAGGCAAAACTATTGGTTTGTTTTTGGCAGATGCTGTTGAAGAACAAGTTCAAGAGAATATTGGTTACAAACCTGCACATTCTGGTTGGAATCTGAAAACTACAGGTTCTGGTGGTCGTGCTGGTCGTATTCAATGGGAAACTTTAGTTGCTTTAGCTAACGTCACAACAGACAACAATGGTTCAGATGATGCAGTATTACCGGATGCTATCATCACCATTTCTCAACCTATTGCTCGCAATCCTGTTCCAGTTAGTGCAGCTTCTGCTAATACAGTAACATTCTCTGTTGCTGGTACAACTGCTGTTCCAGATTCTGCTGTATTGACATATCAATGGCAAGTTAATGCTGGTGGAATGTCTTGGGTTGACATTAATCCAGGTACCAATATTTCTACTGGCCAACCTGGCGGTACGAATAAGACTGGCGCTAATACTGCTACATTGATCCTAGATCCAACAGATGTAACAGCAAACAACTATGTGTTCCGTGCTGTGGTGACTGCAACTAATCCAGGAATTTCAGGTTCCTCTGCTGTTGCTTACTCATCTAACGCTCAGATTATTATTGTTGCTTAATACATGGGGGCTACGGCCCCCAATATAATATGTTTGATAATTTGAATGAAGATAATTTCATGATGTATGCTATGAAGTGCTATACGTCACCTCATTGTATTATGTCTGAATTTGAAAGTGATATTAAGAGAACAAAATATCTTAAAAGACTTTTTAGAAGATATAAGATAACAAAATCTCTTAAAGAACGTTTAATTCTGAATCACATTATTTTATTGAACAATGTTTTTGGTAAAGATGCTTGTGCCAGAATATTGTTCTATAAAATAGACGAAAGAGATTATGACATATTGAAGACATTTTTAATGTACCTCAATATTATGCCTGATGGTGTTTATGGTATTAATGGTAAGAATATCCCAGTAGCTGATATTCCAATAGATACAAATGTCGCAGAGATATTAAGCAAAATATGAAATCATTCAAACAGTTTAATGAAGATGGCGGCGCAGGCGGTGGTGCTGGTGGCGGTGCCATGGGTGGTTCTGCTGGTCCAACAAATACTGTCGGTGGCGGTGCAATTGCCGGTACTGGTGGTAAAGGTGGTGAACCTGGTGTTTACCTTAATAAAAAAAGAAAAAATGATCCAAGATTACCAATGGGTATAGGTCGTAGAAAATCACCTAAGATTTAAATGTGGATTATCAAATTCTTACCTGATTGGATCTTTTACGCTATATTAGTGGCTGGCACTATTGGCCTATTGATTGGTCGTTTTATGCCTCCAATGTACAAGACTGCTGTTCAAGTAGGTTCATTGGTTGCATTTGTATTTGGTACTTTTATGACAGGGGCTATATACGACAATAACGCATGGGTCGAAAGAGTAGATGAGATGAAAGCCAAGGTTGCTGAGGCAGAAGCCAAAGGTAAAGAAGAAACTGTTAGAGTAGAAACAAAAGTGGTGACCAAAACACAAGTCATCAAAGAAAAAGCTCAGGTTGTCAAACAATACATTGACCGTGAAATTACAAAGTATGATAATCAATGTGTAATACCTAAAGAATTTGTAAAAGCACATAATGATGCAGCTGAGGCACCAGTAAAATGAAATATCTAATTATTACACTATTATTATGTTTGGCTGGTTGTTCTACAACAGTACCGGTTACGGCTAAGTTTCCAGAAGCATCTAATATTTTAAAACAACAATGTCCACCTTTGGTTAAATTAAAAGATGATGCCAAATTAAGTGATGTGGCTAATACTGTCACAATTAACTATTCTACATATTATGAATGTGCTGTAAAAGTAGATGGTTGGATAGAATGGTATGAGGTTCAAAAACAAATATTTGAATCTGTTAAATAAACTAAATAAAGTACGAGTACACTTTTCAACTTAAGGAAAAATCATGGCAACATCAGCAAATACATTAGCAGAAATTGCATTGTCTCTAAAAGACCAATATTATGCAAATACGATTACTCTTGCTTCTTATAAGAATCAAGTAAACACAGCAATCGTTACACAAGTAGAAAACAATCCAGATTTCAAATTGATTCAAAATGACGCAGCAATTGCTAATGTCTATATGGTTATTTCTGACGCTAAAACGGCTGACGAAAGTACAAAACCAAAACCAAGAACGAAATAATAGTATATCATGGAATTGACCAAAGAGCAGTTATCACAACTGCTTCCTAAAAACCCATATCTTGACCATTGGTTTCATGCTCTAGAGCAGTTACTACCGGATTACGAGATTAACACACCAAAGCGCATGGCTGCGTTTCTGGCTCAATGTGCTCACGAATCCGGTAACTTTACTGCTACTAAAGAAAACCTAAACTATCGTCCCGAAACATTAGTTAAATTGTTTGGTAAGTATTTTGATTTACCAACAGCACAAAGTTACTGTGCCTTACCTAATAAACAGGAAGCGATTGCCAACAGAATCTATGCTAATCGTATGGGTAATGGTGATGAAGCCTCTGGTGATGGTTATAGATATTGTGGTCGTGGCCTAATTCAAGTTACTGGCAAAGCAAATTATACCGACTTTGCGGATAGTTTACAAATTACTCCACAAGAAGCTTCTGAATATATGCACACCTTTGAAGGTGCAGCTCAATCAGCTTGTTGGTTTTGGGAAACAAGAAAATTAAATGATTATGCTGACCGTGGTGATATCAAAGGCATGACTAAAATTATCAACGGTGGTTATATTGGTTTAGAAGATCGTATATCTCACTTTGAACATGCATTACATATATTTGGAGAATAAAAGTGCATGACCATAAGCTGTTTTTTGGGGCAGCATTATTATTGATACTGCCTCTTTCGTTGGCGTTTTTTGGCCATGACCAATTTCGCTATCCTTGTCAAGATCCACTAAATTGGGAGAAAGAGGAATGTAAATTCCCTATATGTGATGTTACTAGAACCTGTCCTGAACAAATTTTCAAAGGTCAAAGGGATCCTAGATTGGGTCCGCCACCTGCAGCAGACCAAGGTCAATCCTCTGCTCAAAGCTTTAAATCTACGCCTACACCAATTGGTCAAATCCAAGGAGCGAATTGTGGACCAACAAAATAATGTACCGTTTATGTATACCGAAGACCAGCTTATGGCTCGTCTTAAATTTTTTATTGGTATTTGTTTAGCCTTGACATTGACAGGTATTGTTTTTGTTGTGCTCTATTCTATTATCTTTATTACTCAACCGTTGAATGCTATTAGTCCTATCGACCAAAAGTTCTTTGAGATGATTATTCCAATTGCCACATTCTTAACAGGTACTTTATCTGGTATCATGTTGGCTGGTGGTGATAAGGATTTACAAGCAAAGGCATTAGATGCAGCAAACAGACCAACGCCAGTTTCTCCCCCGCCATCAACGCCTAACGTATCACCAAGCTTCTCTCCAATTCCTAGCACGCCGCCAGCAGGATTCTCAAGTCCACCCAGTTTTACTCCTCCACCAGCACCCATTGACAACTCAATTGGTGGACCAATTGGTGGACCCATACCAGGTTTTGGAGGCAAACTAGCACCTCCTCCTGCACCACAACCTCTAATTTAAGGATACAAAATGAAATCACTAATTTTTGCTGTTATTGTCTCTATTGCTTCTTTAAATGCTTTTGCTGAAGCTGAGACTAAAAAAGTTTGCCATGATGAAACTAAAAATGGTAAAACAACTCAAGTATGTAAAACCATCAAAGTTCATAAGAAACTTGAAGGCACAGATATTCCTGAAAAGAAAAAATAAATGGCAACAACAGTAGAACGATTAGGTATTGTTGAGACCAAGGTCCAAAATCTTAATGAAAAGATGGACGACCTTAAAATTGATGTAAAAGATATGCACGATTGTCTTGATAAAACAAGAGATGCAATCAAAACACAATTAGCTGAAATGTATGATGCGTCCTGTACTCAACATGCCGAATTGGCCAAGAAGATTTCTTCTTTGGAAAAAACAAAAGAAAAATGGACTTGGATTATTGCTGGTATAATTGGTGCTGGTGGTTTTTTTGCTGGTCATGCCGATAAGTTACTTCAATTATTTTTTTAATTGCCATTTACTTTACTTGACTTGATGTTAAATAGATGATATAATAACAAAACTTATTTCATCTTTTTAATTTTTATTATGTCCGTTTTTATTGATAGAAATTTTCTTCTTCAAGTTTCACCTAAGTTACAGAACTTCACCCAAAAAAAGGATGACCTCTATAATTTCAGGTGTCCGCTCTGTGGCGACTCACAGAAAAATAAATCAAAATCCCGTGGATATGTTTTTCGTAAAGGTAATAATTACTTTTATAAATGCCATAACTGCCATGTTTGTATTTCCTTTTACAATTTTTTAGATAAGGTTGATCCGGAACTAATCAAAGAATATCAACTTGAAAGATATAAAGATGGAAACAACAATAAAACCGACCATAAAGCACCGACATTTGAGGAGTTCAAAACCAAGCCTGTATTCAAAAAGGCACTCCCAATTCCTAACATTGAATCGCTTCCAGAAGAACATTATGCTAAAGCTTATGTTAGGTCTAGAAAAATCCCCGAACAGTTTTACCAAACGCTGTATTTTGCGGAAGACTTTAAGAAGTTTGTTCAAGACCTTAAGATACCGAAAGATGGCCTCCAAGACGATGACCCTAGGCTGGTAATACCATTTTACGACAAAGATAAAAATCTAGTTTCCTTTCAAGGCCGTGCTCTTGGTGAATCCAAACTAAGATATATCACCGTAAAGATGAATGAAGAAAGTGCCAAAGTCTATGGTCTTGATAGGATTGATGAGGAGAAGAAGATATATGTTACAGAAGGTCCTATTGACTCTATGTTTGTGGATAACTGTGTGGCTACTGCTGATGCTAATCTACCTTCAATTACCAGAATATTTGATAAATCACGGGTGGTTCTTATTTTTGATAACGAACCCCGAAACAAAGACATTGTAAAAAAAATGGAAGAATCCATTGAAGAACATTACCAACTGGTAATTTGGCCTGAGATGATGGAAGGTTACAAAGATATTAACGAAATGATTCTAGACGGCTTTACAACAGATGAAATTCAAGATATAATAGATAACAACACATTCGTTAACCTTAGAGCTAAAATGGAATTTATAAAATGGAAAAAAGTATGACGGTAAAATTAATAAATTATTCACAGGTCCCATGGGAAAATGTAATGGGGGTTGATGTAAATGATAAAATAAATTTGTTGGACCAGATTGCTTATTGTGCGAGAGTCTCCAACCCATCCAATCAAGATACAAACGCTCCATCAGATAAGTTGGTAAGATATCTCATTAAGAACCAACACTGGTCTCCGTTTGAAATGGTGAGTGCCTGTCTTGAGATTAATACCACTAGAGACATTGCTAGACAAATTCTTAGGCATCGTTCCTTCTCGTTCCAAGAGTTTTCCCAAAGGTATGCAGATGCTTCTCAATTAGGCTTTGAACCTAGAGAGGCAAGATACCAAGACACTAAAAATCGTCAGAATAGTACCGAACTAGACTTGAATATAGATGACGATAGGAGACTGGCCTATCAATGGGAATTGATGCAAAATGATATACTAAAAAGAATCCAATCAACATACGAATGGGCTCTTGAAAAAGGTATTGCCAAAGAGCAGGCTCGTGCTGTTTTGCCAGAAGGTATGACCAAATCTCGAATGTACATGAACGGAACCCTCAGGTCTTGGATACACTATATACAACTCCGAAGCGGAAACGGAACTCAAAAAGAACATAGAGAAGTAGCAATTGCCTGTGCTGAAGCTTTAGAACCTGTGTTCCCTATGATTACCGAATTTATTACACAATAACAATTATAAGGCAAGAAAATATGACAGAGAATTATCTAGGTATTACCATAGATTATGAAAAAGATAAATTGTTTGATGAACTAGGAATAAAACGATTAAAAGAATCGTACATGAAAGATGATGAAACTTCTCCACAACACAGATTTGCGTTCGTATCCTCCTCATTTGGATCTAATCCTGAACACTCTCAGCGCCTTTACGATTACGCCTCTAATCATTGGCTCAGTTTTAGTACTCCAATTCTTAGCTTTGGTCGTTCTAAGCGTGGGTTACCTATTTCATGTTTTCTTAACTACATTGAAGATACTGCGGAGGGATTAGTTGATAACCTCTCAGAAACTAATTGGCTTTCTATGCTTGGCGGTGGTGTGGGTATTGGGTTTGGTATTCGTTCTGCCGATGATAAGTCTACTGGCATTATGCCTCATCTTAAAATTTATGATGCTTCTTCTTTGGCCTATCGTCAGGGTCGGACTCGCCGTGGCTCTTATGCTGCCTATCTTGATATTAGCCATCCCGATATTATTCCTTTTTTAGAAATGAGAAAGCCGACAGGAGATCCTAATGTCAGATGCCTAAATCTACATCACGGCATTAATATCACCGATGACTTTATGACTATCATTGAGAAGTGTATGTTGGATCCAGATTATGACGATTCTTGGAATTTAATTGATCCACATTCAAATGAAGTGAGAGAAACTGTGTCGGCCAAAATGTTATGGCAGATGATTCTAGAGCTTCGTATGCACACAGGTGAACCATACATTCACTATATTGATACAAGTAATAGAATGATGCCACAATGGTTAAAAGATAAAGGTTTGAAAATTAACCAATCAAATCTTTGCTCTGAAATTATTTTACCTACTAATGAAGAACGTACTGCCGTATGTTGTTTATCTTCTTTGAACTTGGAGACTTATGATGAATGGAAAGATAACGAACTTTTTCTTCAGGACGTGGCTGAGATGCTCGATAACGTCCTTCAGTATTTCATTGATAATGCTCCTGATAGCATATCACGAGCAAAGTATAGCGCCAGTCGTGAGCGCAGTATTGGTATTGGTGCACTTGGATTTCACGCTTATCTCCAGCGAAATGGAATTCCCTTTGAAGGAGTAATGGCGAAAGTAACAAACAATCAAATCTTTAATAATATAAGGACAAAATTAGATGAAGCGAATCTTCAACTCGGTACTGAGCGGGGTGAGGCCCCTGATGCTAGTGGCACTGGTAGACGTTTCAGTCATCTTATGGCTGTTGCTCCAAATGCTTCTTCGTCTATCATTATGGGAAATACTAGCCCTAGTATTGAGCCTTATCGTGCTAACGCATATCGTCAAGATACTCTATCGGGAAGCTACTTAAATAAGAATCGTTGGTTAGATAAAATCATTAAAGAGAAAGCAAAAGATGATAACGATTATAACGATATTTGGTCTTCTATTATTGCTAACGATGGTAGTTGTCAACACTTGGATATTCTATCTGATTTGGAAAAAGGGATATTTAAAACATCAATGGAAATAGACCAACGCTGGGTTATTGATTTAGCGGCAGATAGACAACAATATATTGACCAAGCACAATCATTGAATCTATTCTTTAGACCAGATGCTCATATCAAATACATTCATGCTATTCATTTTATGGCATGGAAAAAAGGCGTTAAGACTCTATACTATTGCCGTTCAGAAAAGATTGGTAAGGCAGATAAAGTGTCCAAGAAAATTGAAAGACAAGTTATCAAAGAATTGGACATGGTTGAGATTGCAGCCGGAAACGATTGTATTGCTTGTGAAGGTTAAATGGAACAAAAGACTTGGTTAGACAAATGGGAAAGAGTAATGGACAATATTCAGAGAGTACTCTGGGTATTGGTTCTTCTAATGTGGTTAGTCACGGAGTATAAATTCAAATGAGAAAAGAAATAAGATTAACTATTGAACCCGGTGGAAATATAGGTGAAGATTCTTACGTCTTGGATGTACATCGTGGAAAAGAAGAAAAAATAATATCTCGCATTGATAAAGAACATTCATTGGTTTTCACTGGTAAAAAATTTGATGTTTGTATTGAGTTTAATCTAAAAATAAAAATAAGATGGCCTAGAGCAAGACGACCATATATTATTTTTATTGAAGGTGATAACAAAAAGAAAATTAAAATGCCTGTGAAGAAAAATGCTCATTACAAAGATAAAAATAACACCGAGTATTTAATTGTTCGTAGAACAGATACCGATTGTAAAGAATTTTTATTATTGGTAGCCGATGATAGATATAGTAGTAACTTAATAACACACTAACGGAGAAAATATGAAAAGGGTAATTAGATTTACAGCATCATGGTGTGGACCTTGTAAAGGTTTAGCAATGACATTAAACAACATTGAAACAAATATACCATTTGAAGTTATTGATATTGATGAGAAGTCTGATATAGCAAGAGACTTTGGCATTCGTTCTGTACCAACTCTTGTAATGTTGGATGAGAATACAGAAGTTAAAAGAGTATCGGGTGCATTACCACAAGCAGAACTAGAGGCATGGTTGAATGATTAAGAAAAAAGATTTAAATCTTACAGAAGACAGAAGTTATTTCAAGCCTTTTAATTATCCATGGGCATATGAGGCTTGGTTGAAGCACGAGCAGTCACATTGGTTGCACACCGAAGTACCTATGATGGAGGACGTTAAAGATTGGAAAAAGAAGCTCACGAATGAAGAAAAGAAATTTCTCACACACATCTTCAGATTTTTCACTCAAGGAGATATTGATGTGGCCGGCGGGTACGTTAATAATTATCTTCCTTACTTCCCTCAGCCTGAGATTCGTATGATGCTTCTTGGCTTTGCAGCCAGAGAAGCACTTCATGTGGCAGCTTATTCACATTTGATTGAAACACTTGGTCTTCCAGAAACAACATACAATGAGTTTATGGAATATGCTGAGATGAAAGAAAAACATGATTATGTCATGGATATCTCCAACCAAAATACAACTAAAGAGAATACTGCAACCCACATCGCCGTGTTCAGTGCATTTACTGAAGGGATGCAGTTGTTCTCCTCTTTCATTATGTTGTTGAATTTCCTAAGACATGGTAAGATGAAAGGTATGGGTCAAATCGTTACATGGTCTATTGTTGATGAGACACAACACGCTGAGAATATGATTAAAATGTTTAGAACATTCATTGAAGAAAATCGTGAAATTTGGAATGATGAGTTAAAAGGTAAGATATATACAATTGCTGAGAAGATGGTAGAACTCGAAGATAAGTTTATTGATTTGGCCTTTAACATGGGTCCGATGGAAAACTTAACGGCTGAGGATGTTAAAAAGTATATTCGTTATATTTGTGACCGCCGATTGATTTCATTAGGACTCAAAGGTGTGTTTAAAGTGAAAAGGAATCCTTTGCCTTGGGTAGAGGAGATGATTAACGCACCAACACATACTAACTTCTTTGAGAATAGAGCAACAGACTATGCAAAAGGCGCTCTCTCAGGTGATTGGAAGGATGTTTGGGCCAATTAAGGAACGACAATGACAAACAAAACAATTATGGCTGAATGTGAAAGCTGTGAATCAACATATGAAGTATCTTACATGGAAGAATTAGTATCAGAAGACTTACCAGAGAGATGTCCATTTTGCGGTGAACCCATCCAAGAATTATCTGAAGACTATATAGAGGACGATGATGATTCTGAAGATGAGGACGAATGGGAATAAACTGGACATATAATGATACTGATTTTACCGAAGAAATGATTGGTGACAATTATGGATTCGTATATTGTATAACAAATCTTACCAATGGTAAAAAATACATCGGTAAGAAATTTTTTTATTCCAGCAAGACAAAACAAGTCAAAGGCAAGAAGAAAAAATTCAAGGTTTCTAGTGATTGGCAAACTTACTACGGATCCAACACAGAATTGAAAAATGATGTTATAATGCACGGAGAAGAAATGTTCAGTAGAGAAATCCTACACCTTTGTAAAACCAAGGGTGAATGTGGTTATCTGGAAGCTAAGGAACAATTTGTCCGTGATGCATTAATTGGTGAAGAATATTACAATTCATGGATTATGGTTAGAGTTAGAAAATCACACATAAAAGGTTTAGAATGTTAGATTTGATGAAACAATTTGATGCTGATTATGACGCATTATTTTTCATGCCCCATGATGAAGATGAAAACAAAGTTGAAATCCATGCCAGAAATTTTGTTGATAAAGGAGAACCTATAGGAGGCAATCTTATTGGTCCTGCTTGGCATGTGGTATTGTTTAAGGTTAATGAAGAAGGAATGGCCAAGGATGTTGATACATTTGATGCCATATTTGCCGAACCTAGGGAATATGTTTCGGAATTAATACCACTTAATTTTTTTGGAGTGGTAGCAAGAAAAACAACAACCTCAAAAATTTTCCTAGAAGATTTCGTTGACAAACTCAAAGGTAACTGATATAATACAGTTTTGAAACTTGAAAGTTTATTATGATACTCGTTGATTTGAATCAGGTTCTATTGTCTGGCCTGATGGCTCAAATTTCAAACCAAAAAGGTAAGAAACTTGAAGAAGATTTAATTAGACACATGGTGTTAAACATCATTAGGAACCACCTAAGAAGTTTCCGTAAAGATTATGGTGAAGTGGTTTTATGTTCTGACAACCGTAAATACTGGCGCAAGGAGTTCTTTCCTTTCTACAAAGCTGGTCGTAAGAAAACCCGTGAAAAATCCGATTTGGATTGGCACTTTATCTTTGATATGTTGGCCAAATTTAAGGTTGAGCTCAAAGAAAATTTCCCATACAAAGTATTGGATGTCGAAGGCGCTGAAGCTGATGATATTATCGGTGTATTAGCACCAATAGCAGTTAAGAATGAAAATGTTCTGATTATTTCGAGTGATGGTGACTTTCTACAATTGCAAATGTACAACAATGAATTTAATAATCCACACTCAATTAAACAATACAATCCTGCATTGAAGAAATTTCTTGTTTCTGCCAAACCATTGGATGAATTAAAAGAGAAGATTATCAAAGGTGATAAAGGTGATGGTATCCCTAATGTATTATCACCGTCGGATTGTTTTGTCCGTGACCTAAGACAAACACCTGTCACTAAAGGTAAACTGGACAAAATGATGGCCGAAGAATATTTGGACTGGACTGATGATGTAGCCAAAACTGGTTTCTCCCGTAATCAAGTATTGATTGACTTGAGAAATATCCCTGATGATATTAAGACCAAAATCCTAAATAGTTATGAAGAAACTGTGCCTGCTTCTAAAGGTAAAATATTAGATTATTTTATTGCTAATAAACTGAAAAATTTAATGGACGTAATTGAGGAATTTTAATGAAAACTATACACGAAGTATTTGATGAATTTGAAGAAGCTAAAAATAAAAAAGAACGAATGGCGGTTATAGAGAAAAATCTATCACCAACACTCGTAAAGGTTTTAGAACTAGCTTTTAATCCTAACTACAAATGGAAAATTACAGAGTTGCCAGATTCTTATAAAATTCCAAATGACGTTTTACCTGGAATTACGTTTGATGGATTACCTTCTCAATTAAGACGCATGTATATATTTCAAGAAGGTAATACAACGGCAGAATCATTAACACCTAAAAGACGAGAAGAATTACTTTTGCAAATGTTGGAATCTATTGAACCAAGAGAAGCAGAAATTATCATCGGTATTTTATCTAAGGACTTAGGTGTTAAAGGCCTAGATTATAAATTTGTTAAAGAAGCATTTCCACAATTATTACCCTAAGGAGAGAAAGTGTCGAAGTTTGTAGCTAAGTTCCGTAAGAATGACTATAATGATGATTATAGTTTTGGAACAAAAAAGAAACGCAGTAAATCAAATAAAGTGGTTAGAAAATCCAATACTCAATATGAGGATTATTCGGATTTTTACAATATGGGACAAGGTAAACGCAAAGAAAAAAGAATGTCGTAAAAAAACAACATTCTGTTTGACAATCCTCAATCGGTAGTATATAATAGAGACTGTTTGGAGGAAATTTATTATGATTTATGTAAGAATCCCAAAATCTAAGCCTAAGCTAAAACCTAAAGCTGAGCGTGAACAATACGCCGAATGGTTGAAAAGCCATGAGCCAAAAAAACCTGTGGTCTTTCCTAAAAAAGAACCTTTGCAATATAAATTGACCACGCCAGCTGGCCGTGAAACTAGGCACATTCCTTCATTAAATACTGGAGCTGGCGTTGCAACAAAGTCACCAGCTAAGGTTTATACTGGCGATAAAATGTTAGGAATTGCAACCTTACACAAATCCAATGCTGTTCCTGTATTCAACAATCAGGATGCGGTAGATATTTCAAAAATGAGGCGTTAAAATGAACAAGAAAATGAGTTTTGTAGTAAAATTACAAAAACCGGTGTGTCGTACACCAATCAAACCTGTGCAAAAGCACAAAACTGTCGCAAATTTTAGTCGAAAAGCTAAGCATAAAGCAAATTTGACGCAATTTTTTAATGAGGATCGCTCAAATGTCGCAAATTTCTAATTTAGATGAAGAAAAAACCAAGGATTTAGACTTTTCCGAGGTAGAATTGGCAGTCCGAAGATGGGCTGCTCAAACCGGACATGATAATGACCAAGAATTTTATAAAAATTTAAAGGAACAACATGAGTAAGAGCAAAATGTACTCTTATGAAGAAATTTTTGAAAAAATTCCTGAGGATCCTGATAATATCTTGTTAAAATTTCCTATAGAAATCCTAGAAGAAGCTGGTTGGGATGTAGGTACAATCCTAAACATTACCGTTGAAGATACAGGATCCGGTAACGTATTGATTATAACACCTGTTGCTCCATAGTAACATTGTTATTGTTAGAATGTAAAAAGTATGTTATAATAGATACTATCAACACAAGGAGATTTTATGGTTGCTAGTGAGTCTTTATCAGTATCAAAATCGTTGTTAGCCAAATTGATGGCCACAGAAAATTTAATCGTTGAAGAAAAAAATGTTCAAACGGCTTCATTTGATGTTAAAAAACGTATTTTGACAATCCCAATTTTAAACAAAGAATTGTCACCTCAACTTTATGACCTATTTACAGGACATGAAGTTGGCCATGCTCTCTGGACTCCAGAAGAAGGCATTAAAAAAGGCATTGATTTAAAAATTCCTGCTCAAGTGCTTAATTTGGTTGAAGATTCACGCATCGAGCGTAAGATTAAAAACAAATATCCAGGTCTCCGTAAATCATTCATTCAAGGTTACAATGAATTGATGGAACGTAATTTCTTTGGCATCAAAGATACTGAATACAATCAATTAAATTTGATGGATCGTATCAACATGCATTGCAAAGGCGGCGCTGGCCTTAACATTTCTTTTAATGAAGAAGAATCTTCCATAGTTAAAAAAATTGAAAATACAGAAACCTATGATGATGTTATCCGAGTTTCATTAGAGCTTTACGAATATTGTAAACAGCAAAATGAAAAAAGGAAAGCACAAAAAGATTCCGATCCGGATCAAGATGATGACTTTGAATATGATTTTGATGACAATGATGATCCAGAAGGCGAGGAGTTGGAAGCTTCTGATGTAAAAGATCCAAATCAAGAAGATGGTGACCATGATGGTGATGAAGGTGATGAAGGTGAATCAAATTCTAAAATTGAAAGACCTACAAGTGGTCCTGAAGCTGATGACTTCCGTTCATTTACTGATGAAGCGTATCGCCAAAATGAAAAGAAGTTATTCAGTAACAGTAGTACAAATTATGTGTATTGTAACATTCCAAAAGTTGATACAAAAGAAGCTATCATGGGTTACAAAGAATTGTACAAGAAATACAAACAAGAATGTATTGATAACCGTTATGATGGAGTTAAAAGTTTCCATGATCCAAAATTTGATGAATACCAAAAGCTAAAACACGATACAAATAAAATTGTATCCTATTTGGTCAAAGAGTTTGAAATGCGTAAGAATGCTGACCAACTCAAACGTGCTTCTGTTGCCAAAACAGGAGAACTTAACATGAGTAAAATCTATTCTTATGGATTTAGTGAGGACATCTTCAAGAAAATCTCCGTAGTTCCTGGTGGTAAATCCCACGGCTTGGTCATGTTCATTGATTGGTCTGGTTCAATGAACAATCACCTATACAATACAGTTAAACAATTATTGTCATTGGTGATGTTTTGTAAGAAAGTAAATATTCCTTATGATGTGTATGCTTTCTCAAATAATGATTATAATTCACTCTATCAAATTGAACGAAAAGTTGGTGATTTAAGATTACACAATTTCAAACTGTTTAATTTGTTGTCTAGTAAAATGTCAGCTGCTGAATTTACATATGCTGCCGCTGTTATAACTACAATTGCAAGTGATGAAAGATATGCTCCTACTTGGTTACGTCTTTCTGGTACTCCTTTGAATGAAGCTGTTGTTGCTTCTATGGAAATTGTTCCACAGTTTCAAAAAGACCACAAACTACAAATCGTCAATACAGTATTTTTGACTGATGGTGATGGTCACCAATTGAGAGAAGTGATTACTGAAGATAATAATGGTGGCCACTATATTTCTGGTTATGATGTTATGGTTCTCCGTGATGAGAAAACAAAACAACAAGAAATTGTTGAAAATCAAGGTTTTAGTGGTGCAGAACAAACCAAAGCTCTTGTTAAATTGTTAAAAGAGAGAACCGGTTCTAATGTGATCGGATTCTATGTCCTGTTTCCTAGAGAGTTTGGATCAACATACAAATTCTTTCCAAAAGGTGCCGACATGTATTCACTCAAAGACACATTCAAGAAAGAAAAGTTTGTTGTTGTAAAGAACTCGGGTTTCTCCGAATACTACCTTATCAAATCTGAAACCAAAGATGAAGATGAAGAAACAGGATTTACTGTTAGAGAAAATGCAACAACTAAAGGCCTTGTAAGTGCTTTCACTAAGTATACAAATGGTCGTGTTACGAACCGTGTATTATTAAATAGATTTATTGGACTAATTGCTTAAAGGAGATATGATGGAAGTTATGGCATTGAGATATGGAAACAAATCGGTTTCCATAAAACAAAATAGTGATGTTTATTCTGTTGAGATGTTTGAGAATTCTAGGTTAATTGGAACTCTTAGAACAATCAAATTGGAAGAAGCAAGAGAAGTTGCTGAAGAATATGTATCAGACGGATCTAAACCACAATTTTTGAGTGAATGATTTATGGACTATGAGATGAAAGAAATCCTGTGTATTACTCAGGAAGAATGTGCTGAGGTATCACAGGCTATTTCAAAGATTTTTAGATTTGGTCCTGACCAAATGAAATACCAAGAGAACAGGACCAATCGTGAGCACTTAGAGGAAGAAATTGGTGACCTTCTCTGTATGATTGACATACTCATAGAGAAAACTCACCTATCAGATTCTTCTGTTAATCAAGCAAGAAAGAATAAACGAGACAAACTGAGACAATGGTCCAGTATTGCAGTTTAACAAGCACCGAATTGGCGTCTACGATTAAACATCGTAATAAGTTGTTCAACTTCTTGTGGTGATTTTGGATTTTTTGCATTGAGATACATTTCCAATTCTGATTGATACATAGATTGTTTAGTATTAAGAATTGTAGTGAAAAAACGGCCGATAGCGGATAACATGGAAACTCCTTGTGAGATGTTGTAATAAATGGGTAGAAACTATATTAGTGTTTCTACTAATAGTATATAGGAAGCAGATAAATTGAATAACGAGGAAGCGTTGAAACTTTACGAAAAAATGTCGGAAATATATGGTGAGCACTTACCTCACCCTATACACGAGCCTATTCGTTTCGCCTATTATGTAAGGATTTTTACGAGGTATCATAAGGATGAATCCAACACAAAAGAGAATGTCTGAAATGATGGAACTGATTGACGATTCAATCATGTTAACAAACGATCCAAAAGAGATGTTGATGTTGGCTTGTGCCATGCTACAGAGGTCCACAGAAATCATGGATTCTACAATTGGTAAACATGCAAGAAAAATTATGTTTTCTGAACTGGCCGAGTGATTTTGTGTTATAATGTTATTTTGAGGAGTATATTATGCCTAATTGGTGTTCAAATGTGGTAACAATCAGCCACGAGGATAAAGAAAAGATTGATATTCTGGAAAAAGAGTTTAGAAAAGACAATGAAAATTGTAAACCTTTTACACTCCTAAGGCCAATGCCTGACGAATACAAAGAAGGTGATTCTTGGTACATGTGGAATGTCACCAATTGGGGAACTAAATGGGAACCTTCCGTTGGTGGTGATGTTACCCGTGTAGACGATAACACATTGACCGTTATCATGGACACCGCATGGAGTCCTCCGGTTACTTTGTATGAATACATGGAAACAGAATTGGATTACACCGTTGATGCCTATTACGAAGAATGTGGTATGGCTTTCTGTGGACACTATTCCGAAGGCTTTGATGACTACTATGAATATGGTGATATGTCTGCTGATGAACTAGAAGACAACCTTCCACCCGAAATCAACGAACACTTTGGTCTTGCTGACCGTAAACGAGACGAAGAAGACGAGGAAGAATGGAATGATGATGCTTTTGACTTTGATGAGGATGAATCCGATACAGAGGATGATCCATATTCAATGTATGATGATTGGGAAAGAACTGGTTGGTTCCCCAAGAAAATCAAACCAGCATACCTAGGAATGTATGAGATTAAAACCGAGTCATGGCCATTTGCTCAGTTTGGCCGTTGGGACGGTAAAAAGTGGTATGTCAGAGATGTAGATATCAATGAATATGACATAGAGGTTAAAATTGATGAGTGGAGAGGACAGACAGAAAATGATCCAAGTAGAGATTGACTTTTTCTGGACGCTCACCGAACAGATACCGTTAGACCTAGACTTTACACCCTGTGATAAATTCTCTAGACAACAGTATTTCAAATCACCGAATGCTTTGAGTTATCTGGTTTCTAATGGTGGAACTGTTGCTGCTTGGCATACTACTTCAGCACCAACCACCACCAACTTCCAAATCAAACCATCAAAGAATTATGCTGGTCATTGGGAAGTATCTGGTAAAGACTTTCGGATATTCCGAGAGAATCGTCCGTCCTGGCTTATCCGTAAGTTTAACCAATTGCTCATCGGTTGGGTTTGGGTGGACGACAAATAACTTTACATTGTGACAACCACATTTAAGGACTAATCTCCCCTAGATACTGGAGGATAGTATAAGTACTATTCATTTCCAACCCAGTACTAGGAGAGAACCATGGCAGATACAGATAACACAGTTGATACAACAACTGATACAACGGCAGCTCCAGCTGCTGACGCTACAGTAGATACTACAACAGCACCAGCTGACGATACAACTACTGATACAACCACAGAGACACCAGAAAATGATGATAACATTGAGGTTGAGGATGATGAAACCGATGAGTCCGATGATTCTGAAGACGATGAAGAATTCGATGATGAGGACGATTCCGATGACGAAGAAGATGATACTGACGAGGAAGAAGATGAAGATGAGGACTCAGATGACGATGAGGAAGATGAAGATGATTCCGAGGATGACTCTGATGAGGAAGAGGATGAACAAGCTTGACATTAAGCTTTAATTGAGATATAATAGAAGGACCTTTCGGGGTCCTTTTTTTATGCTCAAGGAATCATATGACGAATAGAGAACATCTGATACATGACATTGAATTCTACCTAATCACAGAACATGTAAAGAAAATGTCTGGTAACTATAATGAACAAAAAACGTTAACCAAAGAAGAGGTTGACACGTTGCTATCCAGAGCAGTACGATATTTGATAGAGAACAAAGGACCAGACAATGGGTAAACTGTTTCAAAGAATCATAGAGAGAATCACAAGTTCCACTACCAGAACCACCACAAAGAACATGAAGACTGGTAAGAGAACCACTACAACTACCACAAAGAAAAGAAAAACACCTAAGAGACCTAAGAAAAGATGACACCTAGACAACAAGCAATATGGGAAAAGGCTGGTAGAATGGCTCTAAGAGAAACTGAAGATATCAATGAAGGTCAATTTGATGATTTGTTTTATAGAGTCGCTCTAGACTATTATACCAATATGCTGATAGAAGATATTAAGAGAGACCAGAAAAGACAGGTGGATGAACTGAAAGAACGTAGGAGTTTATCTAAGTTGGCAAAATGGGGTCCTATTGAGAAGGCCTAGGGAAAAAATTTTACAGGATGAAAAAAGTGATAACGAAACAAATGATTGATGAAACAGAAGGTAGTAACGTTTATGTCTACCTTGATAAAAAGTCCGTTGCAGTCAAAATTGGTAAAGCAGATGATATTGAAGAACGTCTTTCTCAATTACAAACTGGTAATCCAAACACACTTGAACTCCTGTATTACATTCCGTGTGATAACAAGTACGAAGCCTTTGAGTTAGAGGCAGAACTACATGCAAAGTACCAATACCTATGGATTAGGGGTGAATGGTTTATCTATGATGAAAAAGTATTCAACCAAGTACTTGCAGAGAAACTCAATACAAAACGCAAAGAAAAAAGAAAAGCACTATCCGTTAGTACGCTGTATGGTGAGGTAGAGTATTTTGGTAACAAGAATACTCCTAGATGTTTCTTTTATCCTAACCAAATGGCACAAATATTACATGGATATGAAAAGGCTTTTAATATGAAAATGCCTTATAGAACCATGGCGTATCCAACCTATGGTAAAAGAATGATAGGAACAAACGAAACCGATAGAGTGTTTATCTCAACGAAGAAACACAATGAGAACTTGGAACTAAAAAGATTCCAAGAAGAAAAATTGAAATCCTCTGAGTCTACCCTGGAAAAATTTCTAGGATAGAAAATAGTAGAAATTCGAAAATTGTGGGGAGCCCCAGAAAATAAATTATTGAAATAAAGAGTTTGACCATGGGGGGCTTTTTTTTAGCTCCACAGCTAGTCAACCAGCCCCCCCATAAAAAAGACCGCTAGTAACCAGTACTAGCGGCCAAAAGAGTAGCGGTGTTCAGCTACCAGTACCTAGCTCACAGCCTTACCAGAATAATTCTAGCAAAGCAAATTTAATAGCAATAAAAGCGATAACCAAGAGTGCTATGGTCATAATATCTCCTTAAGCAGCCATACTGGTTACAACCACAGCGGATGGTTTGCGGTTGGCTTTGAGCGCCTTGGCACCAACGGGATTGGTCTTGGCGAGCAAGCGGTCAAGCTTTGCCTGTGCCTTAGCAATGGCAACCTCACGGCGTTCAGCAGCCTTGGCAGCACGGTATATCTTGGTTGCTTCCTTTTCTTGGCGGTTGTATTCCATGGTCTCTTTAATGGACATTTTAATAACCATGAGAGCTTGGCGCTTCTGGTCTAATGTGGCGGTTTTCAAACCTAAAATGGTAAATTCGGTTGTCATAATATGTTTCCTTTTGTTTGTTTGTATGGGTTAATTATACTGGATCCAGAGGATTTGGCAAGCATCCGTGGAATACTTGACCAAATCACTGGGTTATTATCTTTTCCTATTTGGATTCCAGATGGAATCAGCAGGAAGCAAGGATAGAATTCTATCGGTGATAGCGTCACAACCAGCCATGTCGGCTTCTTCTAGCTCGCTAATGGCTTCTAAGCCTTCAGCAAGGAATTCTAATTCGGAAGCTGTCAGGGTGAGGGTCACGGTTTCGGTGGACTTGGTTCTATATGATGCTGGCATTTTATTTCCTTTTTTGATTTACTATGGAATGGATTATACCGATTCTGGATGGAATGGCAACTATTGGTGGTAATAGTCTACCAAAGCTATGGGTTATTCCTCGGTTACCTCAATATAACGAGCAACCGTCAAAGCTTCGCCTTCCTCCAGCTGTTCAACTATGCTATTGAAAATAAAATCGGGATTGGAACCTTCAACCAATACTACCTCAATTTCCACTTTGAATTTTACCATTTGATTTCCTTTTTGATTTGATGGATCAATTATACTAAAATTGGAGGATTTGGCAACCATTAGGCTGCTAACTTGACCAAAATGGTCGGGTATTTCACAAAGCCGGTAGTGTCTTTTTTGGCCTTGCCTTTAGCGTACAAACCAACAACCACACCTTTGGGGTCTAGGAAGCGGAGGTCGCTTTCATCACCATTAAACACTGGCAAACCCATATAAGTGGATGGCATTGGTTCGGTTTTCTTAATACCGAACACCGTAGCAATATTATAACCAGAAGCGATGGCCTTGGCCACGTCCGCCTCATTACCATCAGCATTGCTAAAGGTCAATTGGTAATTGGTGATACCAGCAACCTTACGGCCAAGCACCTTGGTGTAATCATAGAATTGGACATTGGGGAAGCGAGCGAAAATGTTTTGGTAGAATACGCCGTTATCGGTAAAACCATACTTTTCCCATGATAGGTCGCTAGTACCATTCAAGCGGATGGCGGGAATGAGACCAGCTTTAGCGGATTGCTTGATGGCCAAATTAATATCAGCAACCAACCACTCCATAAAACCATCTCGCTCTTCAAAAAAGAAGCTTGTTTTACGGATTCTAGCTTGTTGGATGACATTGGTGGTCTCGCCTTTTTTAAACATACCACCACGTCCAGCTAAATTCAAGCAAGCAACCGTGCAACCAGCAGTCCGCTTAGGACAAACCTCATGGCCTGAAAGGTCAGCTGGTGCCAAATGTAAAATATATGTCATATAGCCTTGAGCCATACCTTTGAGGGTCTTTGGATTGCCTGTGGATAGTAATTTCATTTTATGTCCTTTTCTTGATTTGATGGATGGATTATACCAGAATCCTAGGATTAGGCAAGCGTTTTTTGGTCTTGCATTTCACAAAGTATAAATTTAGCGACATTCAGCTTTTGACGGGTGTATTCCACAGCACGGGGACCAGCACCCATGGACAGCATTTCCTGGCAATCGGACAGGATACCCATAACCACCATTTCCAATCCAGAGTGCTTGGCGGTCAAGCTCTCCATATACTGGCTACGGATTTCCGCTTCGGTTATACCGTACATTTTGGTTTCCATATATTGTGACATTTTATTTCCTTTTTGATTTGATGGATGGATTATACCGGATTCCAGGGGATTGGTCAAGCACTTTTGGAATACTTGACCAATCCGGTGGGTTTAATCCAGATTTGCTTCGTGGATTTTACGGAGCACGGAATCAATGATAGAATCGGTGGTTCCGTCCGCTAGGTTGTTGTCCATGTCGGCAAGGTCAGCATTGACCGAGTATGCGTTTAAAGCATCATACAACACGTCCATTTCCGCATCGGTGAATCCAATGGTTGTCACAGCGTCTTTTAATAACATAATATCTCCTTTTTGATTTGATGGATGGATTATACCGGATTGGTAGGAATTGTCAACCATCCAATAATACTTGACCGGAATATACTGTTGTTTTTTGGCACTTGCCTTTGGGGCTGGTTTCGGTATAATGGACCCTATTCGAAAGCAGGACTGGGGTGGACGTGGAGGCTGGGCATCATAATAATAACCCACTCCCCCGCTGTAATACTTTTCTCTTATATTGCCAAAACCATGGATTTTAGTATAATGCCCCTATGAAAACAAAAAAAGCAATTCAAAATTTTATAATGTATACTTTTGTATTAATAGTACTTTTGTATTCATTTGACCAAGATACTAACATTAAAGTAATCAGCGGCTCAATTGATATGGAAGTAATACTTTAATACTCCAGTAAAAATTGTGAGTACTTTTGACTACGCTTGACAATCCTCTGGATTATGATACAATGGAATCTTAAATTGAAAAGGACACACTATGACGGACAATGATTTTATAGAATTTATTAATGAGACCAATCCAGAGGTTACCATTTGCGGCTTGACCTTTTCACCTGGCGATATCTTGAAGGAAATGGATCCCGTTGCTTTCCGTTGTTTCAAGAGCAATTTTGAGGCATCCATGGAAGAAGACGAAGCCACGGTGTAATACTTTTTTACTACTGTACCAAATCACAGTTAAAACTTTTTCATTACAAAGGACACAAAAATGAGTACTTTAGATTCAATGGAGTATTTTGATTACTTAAGCATTAAAGAAGCCGCAGAGGACTTGGAAGAGCTTGAAGCTCTGGCTCAAGAGTGGGAACTGTACAATAACCAAGAAAGCGAGTGGGACCTATGAGCCATATGAAGGACATAGCCTTTAGACTGGAAGAGCTTGAGAATGGAATTGCTGACAATAGCTGGTCGGTAGATATGGTAGTTGCTGAGATAAACTGCTTGATGGACCTTGGGCTTCACTCTGAGATGGAAAGAGCATTCAACCGTGGTATCACCCGCTGGTATAGTGCAGGTATGCCTAAAGGTACCGCTGAGGTAGCCTCTGAGATGGCTCTGAGGTAACGCTGAGGTAAAAAACTTGAGGTAGCTCTGAGGTGCATTGAGGTGCAACATTGAGGTAAAAACCGTGGGGATTCTGAGGTAAAAACATTCGGAAATGCTCAGGTAAAATCTCGGCCACAGTCTAAGTGAGAATGATTATCATTTACTTTGGTATATCAGCGAGGTATCCAACGATATTTCCTGCTGATTTTCTGAGGTTCCTTGATATTTCCTGCTGAGGTATCGTATTTTGGCACAATGAGGTAAAACTGAGAGGTAAACTCTGAGGTAGCGTAGAGGTAAACCCAATAAAATATTGGCTTTTCCTGTATAGTACCGACTAACGTAGGTATCATTCTATTCTTAATATAAGATGCAAGAGGTAACATAAAATGGCAATATTCAAGGTAAGCAAGGTTCGTATTTCTAATTATGAGCCTGAGGTATCAATTATTCTAGACTATGACGAACTGGAGCGGATATTCATAGCATTAGATGAGCAGGTAGCGATTGATGCTGAGGGTAACATGGTTTCCGTTGATAATATGTCCCTGATGGCCAAGTTGTCTCTTTTGGACAACGAATAGTCTACCGGTTTGGTCGGGTATTACTTGACAAACCGAGGTAAGCCTGTATAATTGTATTTTTAGTTGATAAGGAAAGAAAATGAAGTTACCCTTTAAGTGTATGGTTTTGGATAAAGAGCCTGTTCTGGTCTCTAATCCTTTTTCTGGTGAATCTTGTCTATTGACACCTGAGGCAGTTGCGGTGTATGATATGATTAAAGGTTCTGAGATGTTTGGCGACTATAAGACTGTTCGTAAAGGACTGGACTGGTTTGCTGAGAATTTTCCCTCTGAGTATATGACTTTATTGGATTGATGATGAATAAAAATGTAGCAAAATTGTTTGTCAAGGCTGGTGGTTCTATTGAGGCCATGGAGAGTGGTGATAGTTACCTGACCTATTGTGATGATGGTTTTGATCCTGAGTTGTTTGCTGAGTTGATTATTCGTAATTGTGCTCATGTATGTTTGGAAGCAAATGATTATGAGCGTATTTTGAATCTTTTTGAAATTGGAGTGAAAGTATGAGTTTAGGTGTTTTTCCCATTTCTGAGTTAGATTCTTTTCGTAAGCGTATGGCTCGTGAAGGCAAGTATTATAGAATCCGTTATCGTGGTCCTCGTAATACAGTATTGGATCGTGGTCGGTCTCCTATGAGTAGAGCATCTAGCTGTCTGAAAGCCAATGCCGTTAAGTTTGCTGTTTACAATTATTATTATTGATGGAGTTATGATGAAAAGAGATGAAATATTGGCAAAATTGTATGGCATTCAAAATGAATTGTCCATGATATATGACTATGCTAATGAGGCGAGAGATAGTGAGTTGATGGAGCAAATTAACAATGCTGAGGTTTCTATTGAAGAAGCATTGGATGGTTTGTACATTGCCGACCGTGATTACCAACCTGATGAAGCACAGGAATGGCATGATTTTGATCCCGAGTGTTAATTTTAATAGGAGTTTAAGATGAGTAAAACTGAAGCAGACTTTGTATTTTTTGATTATGTACACCTGAGGATATTGTCTTTGGATGAAAAATCCACGGATAATGTAACGGTGTTGTTGGAAATATACAACAAAGTGAAAGAAGATTTGTATGGGGCTTGACAGGACCCTAGGAACCTGTATAATTGTGTTTATCTTATTTAAATCAAGGAGTTTTTATTATGTCTAATTTGTCTAACCATTCTGATTCTATCATGGCTTCTGTAGCCAATTCATTGATGGCTGGTGTAAAATCACCAACTGCCACAACCGTTAAGACTGCCAAAGTGTCTACACCCAAAGCACCTGCAGCTCCCAAACCTGTTAAAGTGGCCAAAGTGGCAACTAACAAGCCAAGCAAGATTGTTCACCCCGATGGCACCGTGTTCTTCCGTACAGACCGTAACAAGTGGATTGCTATGGCCAATGGCAAGCAAGAGGCAGCTCGTGATACTGCTGAGAAGTGTGTACAATTCATTAACAAGAAATATCCTGGTTTGACAGCCAACATTTTACCCAAGGAGTAATTGATGCGTACTAAGAGACTAATTCCGTATTTCAACAACAGCCAAAAAGTCCGTGTTATTGTAGACGGAGTTGGTATCTACATGACCGTTGGTCAGGTTGAAAACTTGTTTGCCACGACCGGTCACCAAGTTGCAGTATGGAGAGCATTGGAAATCCTTGGTCTTGACAGACTGAAGAATCCGGAAATAACAGGTCTTGGCACCTCTGTTAAAATATATGACAATGCCATTCATTCAAAAACCATTCCTGTTCAGGTGGATCTATTATGATTTTAAAAGAATTTTTATTTTTTATATCAATGGTGTTAATTGCTATTGGTCTAGCTTTGATTACCACACCAGAATACACCTGCGTTAATGGCAAAAGGTACGAAGTGACCAAAGGTATGTTGATCTCAACTGGTCAAGAATGTTTACCTATTGATAAGGACTAAAAATGACAGGTTTTAATTCTAAGAAAGCCATGGCCAATGATAGAATGGCCGAATTGATTAAAGAAGCCACAGCTCTGGCATGGGTTGACCGTGTTGCTCGTGGTCCTGTGCCAATGTATGCGGAAGAGCATATGATTAAATTGGCCGAGTTGATTGTTCGGGAATGTGCTGAATTTGCTAACGAACATAATACAGAGTCCGAAGGTGTCACTCTTGGTATAGGCAAGGCGATTAAAGAACATTTCGGAGTTGAAGAATGAACGAACGAATTAGACAACTGGCTGAACAGGCTGGTGCTTCGATGTTACACGGAGGAGAACTATCATTCTTTGGTAATACCTCTATTGAAAAGTTCGCCGAGTTGATTGTGAGAGAATGTGCTGATATTGCAACAATCAATTCACACCAATGGCACTCTGCTGGCAGATTTGTACTAACACATTTCGGAGTTGAAGAATGAACGAACGAATTCGAGAACTTGTTAAGCAAGCCACTACTATCGAAGAACATAAGTGGGGAGTAAGTTATGATAATTTCAATAAAGAAAAGTTCGCCGAGTTGATTGTGAGAGAATGTATGTCATATATGGAAGATGGTGATATTGACTTTGCCAAGTTTATGATTAAACAACATTTCGGAGTTGAAGAATGACACCTAAATTTTTACAACTACTTGAAAAATGCATTCTTGACGGAGTTATTCTTGGACATACAAGAGCGTACAAACACACCGATAGTCCAAGTGAATCGGATATTAACCAATCAATTGTGAATGAAGTGTTCAACGAAATACATGAATGGTTTGATTTTGATGAACAAGGCTTTAAAGGAGCAAAAGAATGAAACCGTATTATCTAATGAAAGAAACCACTAAATGGGGTTCGTACAATGTTGGCAATGGTTTTTATATCTTTAAAGATAAACCAACCAACAAGAGAATAAACAAAGCTTTTGGTTATGTCACACCAAAAGGTGATGAATTGAAGTGGTTTACATTACCTTTGGATATTGATTTCAAAGGCCGTAAGTTTGAAGAAGTTTTGTAATAACAGGAGAATAAAAGAATGATAAACACCACACATAATTTGAAGATTGTTAATATAACCGATTTTGCACCGAATACACCGCCTGCAAGTAATATATTTTTAGCGTATCAGATAGCACAAGGCTCAAATCCAGGTTCTGCCATTTTAATCAATACGCCATATTACTATCCATCCTCAACTGCTACTTTTGAGAGTGTGCTAAAACCGCCAGTTCAGCCGGTTTATGATGCTAATTATGCTATGTTAGTTGGCACCAATCCATTAGGAGCGATCCTTGGGTATAACGCCCCACTTCTTAATCCTATACATTCATAAAATGAGTACTTTAGTTATATTGATTGAATTACTGGTTGAATTCAGTCTAAAGTGACGTATTTTGAGCCTCTGGATGCGCTTTGGAGCGCTTTCCAGAGCCATTTTGATACTAGGACCTACCCTACCCTGACCCTATAATACTTGACCGGACTGCTGTAATACTTTTTACTACGGTTGACAACCACACCAGTCCTGTTATAATTCTTTTATTGATTCAGTAATTCTTACTGTTCTTTTTAAGTCTTATTTAACAGGAGTTTTTATGCCAAGAGGTGTTCCAAATGCTGGTTTCCGTAGAACCAAAAACCAAAAAAACGGTCCAGTTACCACAACCAAGTATCTGAAGCCAACTGTTACATTTCAACCAACAGTTGATGCGCCAAAATGCCCCTTTTCAGTAGTTGAGCGTTTTGATTTTATTACCAAATTCGTCAAATTGCTTGCCAAAGGCACAATCAATTCTTTTGTGTTGACAGGTTCTGGCGGTATTGGTAAAACCACAACCGTGATTCAAACGCTCAATTCGCTCGGATTGCGTGAAGATATGCCTGAGCAACCTGCTGGTGACTTCATGGTTATCCGTGGCTTCTCTACACCAAAAGCTCTGTATGAAACACTATTCGAATTCAAGGATAAGATTCTTATTCTAGATGACGCTGACCAAGTGTTCCGTGATCCTTTGGGTTCCAATTTGCTCAAAGCGGCACTTGACGATAAAAAAGTCCGTGTTATCAATTGGAATACATCCAGAGAAGACGCCGATGTACCATCAAGGTTCACATATACAGGCAAGATTATTTTTATCTCCAACCTGTCCATCGCTCAATTCCCACAAGCTATTATCAGCCGTTCACAAAAGGTTGACTTGACGCTGAATATTGAGGAAAAAGTTGATATCATTACCGAGGTTTTCAAACACGTTGACAAACCTGCCAAAGTAAAAGCTGATGTATTGGCTTTTGTGAAAAAACACGCCAAGAAAGCCAACGATTTGAATATTCGTTCCGCTATGAATTTATTTCCTTTAATCGAGGACTTTGGTTCCGATTGGGAAAGAATTGCAGAATACAGTTTTTGTAGTTAAAATACAACACACCAAGGATATGCTTGCCATATCCTCTGGTTCTGGTATAATAGAGTCATAATTTAACAGGAGTAAAACATGGGTTTAGATATGTACGCATGGCGTGTTAAGGCAGAGAATGCCGTTGGTGATTTTGATTTTAATGGCAACGATGAAAACAAACCAATAGAATTGTTCTATTGGCGCAAACATCACGACCTACATGGTTGGATGGAAAACCTTTATGCAAGTAAAGGCGGTGACCACGAATTCAATTGTATTCCTGTTCGTCTTACATTAGAGGACTTGGACAATTTGGAAAAAGATATAAGAAGCAAAATGTTGCCAGAAACTAGAGGTTTCTTTTTTGGTGATAATCCTCCTGATGAGGAATCTAATCTTAGAGATTTGGATTTTATTGAAGAAGCCAGAGATGCAATCGAAGCTGGTGATGCTGTTTATTATGATTCATGGTGGTAATATGAAAAAATTTATGTTCATTGGTAAATACTGGATACCATTCCCATCCTCGGAATACGGAGGTTCTTGGTCTGTTATTGCCGCAGATAAGAGTGAGGTAGCGACCTTGCTAAGAACGCAGGTAACAGATTCCTACACCCAATATGATGACAATATGTTGGAATCTATTGAGAAAGCCAAATACTTTGAATTGGCTTGTGAACCAAAATCCATGGTTGTTGATACGTTCTTTACCTAAAAATGTGCTTGCCAACCACCAGCTGGTTGGTATATAATCTCGGTGTCCCCCCTTAAAATTGATTGGAGTTTGTTATGACGTTTAATAAGAATGCTAAAGCTTTTATCTTAGCAGCTGAAGAAAAATTCGGTATCTCTGCCATTATCACCAGAGACGATATCAACCGAGTTGTACATGAAACTGGTGTACCATATCCCTATTGGTTGGTATCCAAAGCAGAGTATCGTGCTGGCCACGGTAAATATTCTGTACCAGATATTGGTTCTAAACCTATTGCTGTTGTTGAACCTGAACCTGAACTAGAGGTTGCTCTAATGAATTCTACTATATTGAGACAACCAAAACTATTGGATGAATCCGATCCATCCATTCCTGATGTATACGCTGACTATGTACCATTTGGTTTCTACCATGATTTGGTCCGTATTGTAAAATCTAAAATGTATTATCCCGTGTTTGTAACTGGCCTATCAGGCAATGGTAAGACCTTGATGGTTGAGCAGACTTGTGCCAGTTTGAAACGTGAATGTATCCGTGTAAATATCTCTATTGAAACCGATGAGTCTGACCTATTGGGTGGTCCTACATTGGTGAATGGCTCTGTTGTGAATCGTGATGGTCCTGTTTTGATTGCTATGAAACGTGGTGCCATTCTATTGATTGATGAGATTGACCGTGGTTCTAATAAACTAATGTGCTTACAAGGTATTCTTGAAGGCAAACCATATTACAATAAGAAAACTGGCGAGTTGGTCAAACCTGCTCCTGGTTTCAATGTTGTTGCTACTGCCAATACAAAAGGTCGTGGCTCTGAAGAAGGTCGCTTTCTATCCCAAATTCTTGATGATGCCTTCTTAGAGAGATTCCCAATTACAGTTGAACAGGAATATCCTGATGCCAAAACAGAGGCAAAGATTCTAATGCCTTTGATTGAAGATAAAGAATTTGTAAAGTGTCTTGTCAAATGGGCTGATGTAGTTCGCCAATCGTTTGACCAAGGCGCTACTGATGAGATTATATCTACACGCCGTCTAGTTCATATTGCTAAGGCGTTTAACATATTTGGTGACCGTATGAGAGCAATTGAACTATGTGTCAATCGTTTTGATACAGAAACCAAGACAGCATTCTTAGACTTGTATTCTAAAGTGGATGCTGAAGTCAACGCACCTGTGGCCAATACTGTAACACCAACAGTTGCTACAAGTGATGAAGTACCATTCTAATTGAAAAGGAAATTATATTATGAAAACTATTCGCAAAGGTAAAATTAACCGCCATGAAAAAATTACTATCTTGCTCTTATCGGGAAAGCCAGTATCACCACGGGAAATATTCCATGTGTTCGAAGGCACCGACCAAGAAAAAGTCTTATACAGACTATCCACCAACATCTATAACATCCGTAAAGATGGTGGGATTATTAGAGTCATTAAAGATGGACGAAAAGTATCTGCCTATCAGTTACTTAACCCCGAAGAATTCAACCTATATGGCCGTTATGTGGGTAAACCTGTAACACCAGTACCTGTTGAAGAAACTGAAGAAGAATTGGCTGAGGTATAACATGATTAATTTTAATGTTAAAAGTGATACTAAAACAACTGAGGCTGTGCTCAAATTAATTTTAGTAATCTGTATTGTTTCTTTACAGACATTTATTATCTATTGGTGTTGGAATAATTTCTTTGTTGGTGCCATTGATGGTGTCAAAGAAATTGGTTTCTTTCAAGCAATGTTTATCAAAGTAATGATTTCTGCTCTAACTTCTAAAGATATTAATATGGAGTATAAAGCATGAACGAATGGGATCGTGACAATTTAGAATTCATTAAAGGTTGTGATGAAGCTGAGTTTGATGACTGGATGGATCAAGCAACTAATGATGATATTCAATATGCTCTTGAGTTGATTAAGATGGGTAAACAAGAGTTAGCTGCCAGAGCATTTCTATTGGCTGAGGATTTAGAGATAAATGATTTCTCTGATGCTCGTTCTTTTATTGAGAGGATTAAAAAATGAGAACACTTATATTATGTGGATTGTTATTGAGTTTGGTTGCTTGTGCAAGTAATCCAAAGTTAGAAGGTTTTGATAAACCTAAGGTTATATCACGCAATGAAGTAATCCAAAGTGCCAAGGATTGCATCAACGCCAAAATGAAACCTACGGTTCAGTACTTGCCACAGAAGACGGATAATGGTACAATCATGTTACCAGTTGAAGTTCATTGTGATGTTTATAAGTAAGGTGTAATATGTTTGATTCTCTAGCACATTTTGGTTTAACCATTGAAGTGTTACAAGCTTTGATTATTGGTGGTGTATTAATTGTTATCATTGGCACATTTTGGCATTATATTCTAGCAGGTTGTGCTGTTGTATTTTGCCTATGTGTATTGTGTGCAAATGTTAAACCATCGGATAAAATAGAACAACCAGTTGCTTCTGTTAAACCAATTGTGCCGTCAACACCAGTTGAAACAGAGAAACAAAGATGGCACCGCCAGTTCATGGAAGATTGTACCACAGTTGCTGACAATTCAACCGAGACTTGTGAAAACATTTGGAATGACCGTATGATGGATGAATCACACATTCAGGTTAATCCTGATGCTGATATTCAACCAACATCTTTTAAAGGAATAAAAAGTGATAACATATTGTGAAAATTATTTGTATGCTTTTGAAACTAATGAAATAGATAATCAATTGCTATACAGAGATTGTGTAAAATCTGAAATGGTGATACTGAAATATTTTCCTCAAAAAGAAAATGGTTGGTATGGAAACAAAACAAGCGCAGCCAATCAGCAATACAATTTACTTACCTTTACCTCAAAGCAACTAAATCAATTATACCATATTTTGGTTAAGAATGTAACACCATTATTAGAACAAGAAACAACTTACATGATTAAAAGTTGGATGAATGTGTATAGAAAAGGTGATAAAGTATCGATGCATGCTCATTGGCCTTCACAGTATCGAGTTTGGCATGGATTCTATTGTGTAAATGTTGGTGAAAATGAATCTGCGACCATCTATAAAATTCCAGGTGTAGAAGATGAAATAACTGTACCTAGTAAAAATGGATTATTGGTCATAGGTAAAAGTGATGGTGATAAACATCGAAGTACCGAATGGACAAGGACAGATAGTTTTAGAATAACTTTGGCTTTTGATATTGTGCCTGTACAATATTTGGATTTCTGGAAAATAAACTATTTTATACCATTTAAACCTTAAGGAGAAAAAAATGATTGAATTATACCGTGGAATTTTAGATAAGTACACATCTAATATCCGTAAAATGGAAGATGATTTCAAGGATTTAGTTAGAGAATCCTATGCGTCTGATCCAGCCAACACAATGCATGGTGCTTCAGGATTTTGGAATTTCCTATTGGAAATTACCTTGACATTATTCGTCAAATCGTTTATAATCCTATCTGTATTGTTAACTGTGGCATTGGCAATTCTATTCTTTCCGTTAAATGCTGTATTGAATGCTTTCATGTATGTGATGCCTAGATTTGACAATAGATTTGTTGAAGAACCTGTTAAACAAGAACCAAAGATTGATGTACCTGTGGCAATAATTAGCCAAACCGACAAGGATAAAAAATGAAAATCGCTCTCTGCTCAGACCTCCACTTAGAATTTGCCGACATCATTTTAAAGAATGATGAGAATGCCGATGTGTTGATTCTGGGTGGAGATATTTGTACCGCTGTAGATTTACCTTATTCCGATTCAGATAGAGGCCAACGATTTAGAGATTTCTTTTCTCGTTGCGCCTTTCAATTTCCACATGTAATCTACATCATGGGTAACCATGAACATTACAATGGTGATTACCAACATTCGGCTCAGTACATCAGAGCTGAAGTATGCAAGTATGACAACTTTTATTTCTTAGATAAAGAGTCTAAAGAAATTGCTGATGTTGTATTCATTGGTGGCACATTGTGGACTGATATGAACAAGGAAGATCCTATCACACTATGGGACATTAGTCGTTGTATGAATGACTTCCGTATTGTAAAAAATTCTGCTCGTAAAGTTGGATCATCTGATAGACCTTCTAGATTCTTGCCTGAAGATGCTGTTGAAAACCATAAAGCAATGGTGTCCTATATTGACACCACATTGAAAGATGTGGCGCCATGGAAATCTGTTGTTGTGGTTGGTCATCATGCACCATCTAAGCAATCAACTAAGCCTAGATATAAAGATGATTATCATATGAATGGTGGTTATAGTTCTGATTTGGAATCATTCATCATTGACAGACCACAAATCAAATTGTGGACACATGGTCATACACATGATGACTTTGATTACATGGTTGGTTCTACTCGTGTTGTTTGTAATCCACGTGGTTATGAAGGCTATGAAAGCCATGCTAGTGATTTTAAATTAAAATATATTGAGGTGAAATGATGTATTGTACAGATATGGGTGATTTTGAATCGAGTGTTGAAAACTTGGTTTTGGCCAAGGCAGAAAACTTTTTACGAAATCATTATAGAGCAAACTATAAAGACAATGAAGAGTTCATCAGGAATGACCTGAAGCGATTTTGTGAACAATACAACCAAGATGAAGAATATGGTTTTCTCTTGCAGTCTGTATTGTTCCAACCTGCCTTACATTATATTAATCATGCGAAAGGATATTATCATGCCTAATTGGTGTTCAAATGTGGTAACAATCAGCCACGAAGATAAAGAAAAGATTGATATTTTGGAAAAAGAGTTCAGTAAAGACAATGAAAATTGTAAACCTTTTACACTTCTAAGGCCAATGCCTGATGAATACAAAGAAGGTGATTCTTGGTACATGTGGAATGTCACCAATTGGGGAACCAAATGGGAACCCTCCGTTGGTGATGTTACTCGTGTAGATGATAACACATTGACCGTTATCATGGACACCGCATGGAGTCCTCCGGTTACTTTGTATGAATACATGGAAACAGAATTAGATTACACCGTTGATGCCTATTACGAAGAATGTGGTATGGCTTTCTGTGGACATTATTCGGAAGGTTTTGATGACTATTATGAATATGGTGGTATGTCCGCTGATGAACTAGAAGACAACCTTCCACCCGAAATCAACGAACACTTTGGTCTTGCTGACCGTAAACGTGACGATGAAGAATATGAAAACGGCATAGAAGATGATTTTGAAGATGACCTTGAAAATCTTGTAGAAGTAACAGATTGGTATCCTAAAAATATTAAACCTGTTCGTGATGGCTTGTATGAAATCACAACTGAATCATGGCCATTTGTTCAGAAGGCACTATGGAACGGTAAACAATGGTTCACCTTAGATGTGGACACCTTTGAGTACACTATCAAAGCCAAAATTGACCAATGGAGAGGTGTGACGGAAAATCAACATATAGCTTGGCAATTGGATGAATTGACATAAGATGCAACAACTTGAAATTAAGTTTTTCTGGCCACTAGAAGAACAGATGCCATTAGACCTAGACTTTACACCATGTGAAGAATTTTACAGGAAGCAATCTGTCACTGCATATGGTACTTTGAGTGGTGACATTCTGGTTTCTAATGGTGGAACTGCGGCTTGGCATTTTGCACCAGTCACCACCAGTTATCATATCAAAACATCACCAAATCATGTTGGTCATTGGGAAGTGCAAAGTACAGACTTTCGGGTATACAAAGAGAAGAAACCGTCTTGGCTACACCGTAAATTTAATGAAACCCTTATTGGTTGGGTTTGGAAGGATGACAAATGAAAGTATATATTAGTGGTTACAGAGACCATTGGATTTCTCCGTATACAATTTTGAAAAAGGTTTGTTTTTGGGAGAAAGATGATGATGTATTCTACAACCTTGAAGACAAGCCAAACCACAAGTATGATAAGTGGATTCACCGATTAGATCCTATTTGTATGGCTATTCAGAAGGTATTGGATTTCATTCATCCAAGAGTAACCTATGTGAAGATTGACCGTTACGATACATGGTCAATGGATCACACTTTGGCTTACATCATTCTGCCAATGTTGAAACAATTAAAAGAAAGTAAACACGGTGCGCCTAATGTTGATGATGAAGATGTACCAAAAGAGTTGTGGTCCATTTACGCCTTTCCAACAGAAGAATATGGCACCGATGGCAATCACTTCAAACGCTGGGATTGGGTACTTGATGAAATGATTTTTGCTTTTGAATGTAAGAATGATGATTCATGGCAAGAGGCATTTCGTTCAGGTGAAATTGATTGGAAATCTGAAGCATGTGAATGGGATGAAAACGGCAAAGCTACAATGTTTAAAATGGTAGAAGGGCCCAATCATACACATGAATTTGATTATGATGGTATGAGAGCGGTTGAAGACCGTATTCAAAATGGTTTTCGTTTATTCGGTAAGTATTATCAAAATTTATGGGATTGATATGAGTCCACTTCAAAGATGGCTTTTGGTTTTAGGTAGATTGTTAGGCATTTTGATTATGTTATATTCTTTATATACAGAAGAATGGGCCAAGGCCGCTGCATGGGGTATCTTTGTTATGGTATTGGCTATCGAACTCATTCTAATTGATTGTGCTAAAGATGATGAATGAAGAACTAGAAACATTTACCAAGGAATTGATAGAACACTACGGTGACAACCTACCTAATCCTGACCATGAGCCATTACGATTTGCATATTATATTAAACTTTTTATGCACGTGAAAGTTCGAAGATGAAAACTTCTGATGTTGATTACCTAATAAACCACTTGACAAAATCATTGTGCGTGTGTTATAATTGTATGAAAGAACGAGATCCGATGTCCGTTCTCTCACAAATGGTAGTGTGTCCTAATTGTGGTAACAAACGATGTCCTAAAGCAACAGACCACACATTAGAATGTACAAATAGTAATGAACCCGGTCAAAAAGGAAGTCGTTATGAGTGAAGAAGATTATGATATAGTGCTGGATACGTTACAGAATCAACGAGCAATTCTCTGGAAGATGACTGAATCCAACATGAATCACGACCTATTCAATATTATGGATCAAATTCGTTTAGAACAAATTGACCAACTGGATAAAGCAATCGTAATGTGGAAGGCAAGAAATGAGTGAAGTTGCATACCGAGAAAAGTATTGGTGGGAAAATTACCCTTTGCACCAATTGTGGTGTAATGATGCCTGTCCATTGGTACCACGATTCAAATATCGTAAAGGTGATGAGTATAATGCTAATAATTGGTCATTACACTGGCTCATTATTCAAATGTGGACATTAGAAGAATTTTGTTTTGGTGTTGATGTAAATTTACAAGCAGATAGTATCACGGTTGGTTTCATTGTGCCATATCTAAGAGTATTCATTGGATTTCACCATATGTGGCATTGGACATGGTTATTAAATCTTGGTCGTATGTTGCGCCGTAAACCGGCTTTGAAAATGGAGAATACAATTGAGTAATATGTTATCTTATGCTGAGGGTGAGTTGAATCGTATTGGTTTAACTGAAGAAGATGAATACAACGGAATGATGCGTAAGCATATTTTGCATATGATTAAAGAGTTTGCGGATGAAGGCCATTCTGGTTTCTCTGCTCAATATGCAATTAATATTTTATCCAAACTGATGTCATTTAAACCATTATCACCATTGACTGGTGAAGATGATGAATGGGTCGATGTTAGTGAGATGAGTGGAACACCACATTATCAAAATAAACGCCGTTCTTCCGTATTCAAAGATGGTAAAGATGGTGAAGCATATGATATTGATGGGAAAGTCTTTTGGGAATGGTATAAAGGTGGAGAAGGTAAACTCAGTAAGACATACTATACTTGTCGTGAATCTCGTGTACCTATAACTTTCCCTTATGAGGTACCAGATAAACCAATCTATGAGTACCGACATTCGGATGCAGAACCACAACAACCACCACAAAATGAGGAAGGTTTTCTGTAATGTGTGATTGGAGTAATTAATGATTTCTATTATTCATTACATATCGGCTGGCCGCCGTTTAGTTGAAGCAAACAAAACCATACATATGTTGGGTGGCGAAGATGAATGCCAACCTATGTTACTCGCACAAAGAGACATGATACAGCTTGAGAGAGATTATTACAAAGAAGAAGCAACCAAACTTTTGATTCTTCTTGTAATGACTATCATCATATCATTATTTTTGTATTCAATGTACTACGTCTACACATTTAAACCAAATTAAGGAACTTATGAAACGAACAGCAAGTTATAAAATGTCAAAACGATTAAAGACCATGTTGGCTTTAATGAACTTTACCGATGCAGAAGAACGTGCAAGGTTTAGGAACAAGATGATTAATGCAGAGATATATGCTGCCAAAATCGAGCGTGTGAATCCAAATAAGGCCAAGGCCATTGAAGAATAAATAAATCCCATATTATTAAAGGAGAATGGAATGAGTATGTTTATTGAAGTGAACTCTATTGAAAAGGGTTGTAAAGTAATTATCAACCTCGATACAATTGTTGAGATTGCACCATTGGTTACAGGAGGTTGTAATTTGTTTATGGCTGACTCTGCTGCTGTTGGTGGTAAAACAGCAATGAAAGTGAGTGATTCTTACCTGTTGTTCAAGCAGTTTGTATTAGAGACTGTATCAGAAGATGATATTGCCAAGCGCATCAAACATCTACCAAAAGCTGACAAAGAACCATATCCAAGGTTCATTTCTGATGCAGAAGTACCACCACAGGCACCACAAGCACCTGTGCATGAGATTCCAGAATCTGTACATGAAGAAAAACGTGGTCGTGGACGCCCACCAAAATCAGAGATGGGTACTACAACTGGTAGCCTAGGTTAATGATAAATACAAAGGTATGCGAATTACCTTTGGAGATTATCGATGCCGACTATTAAACGTTTTAAGAGTTTTGCTGCTGAATTGAATGAGGCGGCAAAACCTAAAAAATCTGACAACCACGCACATTTTAATAAAAAAATACTAATTATTGGTTATGGCTCTGTTGGTCAGGCCATTCTACCAATCATACTTAAGCACATTACAACTGATCCTAAGTTGGTGACTGTGATTGAAAAAGACAATCATGGCCAAATATTCCGCAAGCGCAATGCTGGTAACGGAGTAAAGTATGTTAGAAAAGAGATTTTGCGTAACAACCTTGAATCCACATTGAAGCAGTATACTGAAGAAGGTGGTTTTATTGTTGATGTGTCATTGAACATTGCGGCTGATGCCATCATTGAATGGTGCCTAAAACACAATCGTTTGTATGTCAATACATCGTTAGAGCGTTGGGGTGACCATCAAGACGAAACGATACCTAAATTACACCATCGTACATTGTACCATACACACCAACACATCCGTGAAATTGCAGCCAAATATCCAGGTGCAGCCACAGTTGTTGCAACAGGCGGTGCAAATCCAGGTCTTGTAACATATTTGGCCAAATCAGCATTGCTAAAGATTGCAGAGAAAGCTGGTCGTAAAGTAGAGAAACCTGAGAACAAAGAAGGCTGGGCTCAGTTGGCCAAGAAACTTGGTGTTGAAGTCATTCAAATTGCTGAACGTGATACACAAATCATTGACAAGCCAAAGATGAAAGATGAATTCACCAACTCATGGTCATGTGAAGGTTTTTGGGCAGAAGGTCGTGCACCATCAGAGATGGGTTATGGCACACATGAACCGCCTGAATTAGAAGGTGGTACGATTCAAGGTCATACAGCATTCTTGCACCAACCTGGACTTACCGTATTGTGCAAGTCATGGGTACCAAATGGTGGTCCTTACAATGGATTCCTAGTACAACATTCCGAGGCAATCACATTATCCAAGTTGTTGGAGACTGCCGATGGCAAATATAGACCAACTGTATACTATTGTTATCAGCCAACAGATGCAGCCATTGCATCCGTACATGAAATGCGTGGAAAAGAGCTTGACATGCAGTCAAAATTGCGTATAATAAAGGATGAAATCATCTCTGGAATGGATGAGTTAGGAGTCCTATTGATTA
>Ga0208251_1000004_pt1 | contig 121388 bp, 140 predicted proteins | sample CryBogCBE15Jun09_FD_184560 | JGI IMG/M metagenome (GOLD analysis project Ga0208251, IMG submission 184560) | Freshwater microbial communities from Crystal Bog, Wisconsin, USA - CBE15Jun09 (SPAdes) (version 2) | ecosystem: Environmental > Aquatic > Freshwater > Lake | place: Crystal Bog...
AACGTGCACGCAAGTCCATATTACATTTTTCTCGTTTTTTTTATATAGTTAACCTTGATGAAGGTAAGCAACCAATTAAACTTTATAACTATCAAAAGCGTATTTTAAAAGCTTTAACTGACAATAGATTTAATGTTGTATTAGCATCAAGACAAGTCGGCAAAACTTCTTTGCTAACTATATTTGCTTTATGGATGATTTGTTTTCAGGACGATTATAGAGTATTATTAATTGCTAATAAAGAAGCAACAGCTATTAATATTTTTAAGCGTATTCGGTTGGCGTATGAAATGTTACCGAACTTTTTGAAACCGGGTGTTATAAACTATGCTAAAACCGGTTTAGAGTTAGCTAATGGTAGTTCAATTGGTATTAGTACCACCACATCTGATGCTGCCAGAGGTGAATCTATTAACTGTCTACTCATTGACGAAGCTGCATTTATTCCGCCTGAGTTTATGAACGACTTTTGGGAATCAGTATTCCCTGTAATTTCGTCTTCGAAGAAGTCCAAAATTTTTATGTTATCGACCCCTAATGGTGTAGGCAACTTATTTTATAATATATATACAGAATCTTTGGATGGTAGTAATGGTTGGCACAATGAAAGAGTAGATTGGTGGGAGGTACCCGGTAGAGATGAAAAATGGAGAGATATGACTGCTAAGGCTCTTGGCTCTGTAGAAGCTTTTAACCAGGAATATGGTAATGAGTTTAGAGCTGCTGGTGAAAACGCTTTAGATAATGATTTAATGTTAGAGTTTGAAAAGACCGCACCGGACCCTATACTTGCAAGTGAAGATGGTTGCTATAACATTTACGTAGAACGTAAACACAATCATTTCTATTCAATAGGGGTTGACGTTGGTGATGGTATAGGTAGAGCTAACTCTGCTATTCAAGTACTGGATATAACGGATTTAACTAACATAGAACAAGTTGCTACGTACGCAAATAACAGACTTGATCCTTTTAATTTTGCTGGGAGATTGGTGGAAATAGCTCACGAGTGGGGCAGACCACCTCTATTAGTAGAACGTAATAATTGCGGTGCTCAGGTTATAGATGCCTTAATACACACTCACCATTATGAAAGCTTAGTAAAGTACACACCAAGTATGGGTACATTTACAGATAAGGTAGATAGAGATAATAGAATGGGTGTATACTCTCACACCAATAGCAAGTTCAATGCTATGGCTAATTTAAGGTATTGGATGACTACTCTACGTTGTCTTAAACTTAACGATAAAGAAACCATTAATGAGTTTAAGACATATGTTAAACAAGCTAACGGGGTATGGAAAAAACAATCCGACCGGTACTTGGATGATAGAGTAGAGTCTTTAATCTGGTCTTTATTTGCTTTAGATCCTAAAGTAATTGAACAGTTCTATGAAGTAATAGAAAGAGACGGTAATGGTAAACCTCTAAAGATACAACCATTAGATTGGGATCCTTATAGAGTAGAAGATACTGGCATACCAAGCCAACAAGATTTATACACCAGGTATGTAAAGAATAAACAACCTGAGTTGTCTGTACGTACACCCTCTATATTACCAGGTAAACAAGGTAATGGTAGTGAGATAGATGAGTTGTTTGAACAAGGGTGGAAGCCTGTAAACTTTAGTGCGGCTTCTGGTAGATTGCAAGGCGGAATGTTTTAAACAATAAAAAAGCCCTCATTGCTGAGGGCTTGTAAACTATTTGTTTGTTTTACTATGTCTTAGCTATCAAACAAGGACTTTTCACCAGAAGCTTTGCTTGCACCTTTTGTGCCATCTACTTCAAATTTCTTGATGTTCTGAAGCTTCTTAATGTCGCCGTTAAATGGCTTTGGTGTTGGTTCGCTTTCGACTTTACCGTCATCAGCTTTACCAGCATTGACTTTAAGCTTTGGGCTATCAGTAATTGGCTTGTTTACTGGATCAGGGTTACCTTTCTTTAAGGCACCATTTGGTTTTGTTAAAACATGACCGAGGTCTTCTGCTTCAACATCTTCAGCGATTGGTGACTCTTCAGCGTGACCAGCGATTTCTTGATCTTCTGCACCAAGGTCGCCATGTTCAGCATCAACTTCTTTGTCTTTCTTTAAGAAAGCAAGAATCTTTTCGAGCATTTCAATTGCTTCTTCATGAGTAGGAAGCTCTTCATGTTGCTCTTCGCCGCCCATTTCTTCGCCATCAGCAGCTGCATCAGTAGCAGCAGAAACACCTGCTTCTTCTTCGTCATGCATACCGTGCATTTCTTCATTTTCATTGAAAGGAACACCTTTAAGTGCTGCCTCGTATAAGTTATCGAATTTTGATTTTGACATAGTAAACTTTGGTTTGTAGTTATATTTATTATTCTCAACTACGGATTCCTGAACTTTTTCTTCAGGAGTTGTTGTTTTTGCTGTTTCTTTTTCTGTATCGGAGTCATCAGATTCATCTTCTTTGCCTTCTTCTTCTTTCTCCATTACCTTAGGATCAGAACCTGGATCTTCAACTTTATCTACAGGTTTAAAGCCGCTTTTCTTAGGCACTAAACCAGCTGGGCCAGAATTCTTTAGTACTGAATTGACTTCAACACCATCTACTTTTTTGACAGCTTCCTTTGTACCGCCACCTAATGGGCTACCTGCTTTAACCATATCTTCTGTTAAATACACACTTGTATCAGTGTGAGTAACAGCACCAGTAGTGTTTTCATTAACTGCTGATGGAATTTCGTGATTCGCAGCAGCAATACCACTGTAGAGCCCGCCGAGGTCGGATAAGGATTTGATCTTCATTTACAATATTATTTAGTATATCTGTCTACAAATCTATATAATTTAGTAAATAATTTTGATGGCCACGTCTTATATCTCTCAGTATTGTATTGATACAGGTACTTATACACCACCAGCAGTCGACTACGTTGGTTACCAATTAAGTGGTGGTTACAACTGTACGTACGGTACAAGTGGTGTTAGATATCTTAATGTAACGGATAATGCAAATCAAATATCTCTTTTTAATAGTTGGTGGCAAGAACAAATAAGTCAATTTGGACAACAAATTAACTATTATATAAATGGTTATAATTTATCCGCACATGATTATCTTTATGGCGAACAATCATTAGTTAAATATGCACCACCTATTCCGATGGTGATGGCAATAACGTTAAGTAATGATAATGTTATATTAAGCAAATTTGGTTTACAAGGAGAAGCAGATTTAACAGCATTTATTGCTATAACTACTTTTACTTCAACGGTTACCGCAATTAGTGGTTCATTATCGGCTTCAAACTATGAACCTAAAGCTGGTGATCTCATAGAGTTAGCAGAGTACGGTTCAACACGTCCAGGTGGTAGAAGTGGGCAAGTATATGAAATAACAGAACGTCTTGATCAATCCGGTGGAGATGAAGCTAATCAAATTTTAGGCCATTATATATGGACTATAAGAGCTAAACGTTATGAATGGAACTACGAGTTACAAGCTCCACGTGAAAAGCTTATGGATCAAGTATATGACAACAAGTTTGAAGGTACAGCTAATAACTTACCTAAAGTACTTGAAACAAAAGAATACACACAATTTGTTGATAAAGACTCGGTAAACGTATTTGACTACGCTCAGTACCCACAATCTAATACAAGTGTATATGGTGATTATGAAGACACTAACACTCTTGTTAACTTAATTGGTGTAGAAAATAGAGCGGGTCGTACCACTGGTGCTCTTGCTGCTTCAGCCAATGTGTATGTTGTAATCCCAAGTCCAAGCAACTTCCAACAATCTACAACAGCGTCGGTTGCAGTAGCAAATGCAAATCAATCACAACTCGAACTTCTTACATCTTTACTTTCCAGTAATCCAGCTTTAAGTTCATTATTGATATTACCCCCTCAGGCTGCTAATTAATACGGAAACGTTTATAAGTAATTAAAGCCTAATGTCCGCCGATAACCCACAATATATATATCCACACGAGTTACCACAAATAACTCCTACGGATACTGATCTAATATTTTTAGAGCAGAATAATGGAGACGGTACTTATACTTCTTATAGTACCACGCTATCTGCTCTTTCTGCTGCAGGTTATACCGGTAGAGACGGTCAGTCAGGTTATTCCGGTTACTCAGGTTATTCTGGTGCAACTGGTGGTGCGGCTGCTTCTGGTTATTCGGGCTATTCCGGACAAAATGGTGTAATCGGTCACGATGGTGCTTCTGGTTATAGTGGTATTTCTGGTTACAGTGGTTACTCCGGTTCAGGTGTATCTGGTTATTCAGGCTTTAGTGGTATTTCAGGCTACAGTGGTTATAGTGGCATTTCAGGGTTTAGTGGTATTAGCGGTTTTTCTGGTATAAGCGGTTATTCCGGTTACTCAGGTATTTCTGGTTATAGCGGCATAAGCGGTTATTCAGGTATAAGCGGTTACTCAGGCTACTCTGGTAAGAGTGGTTATAGTGGTATTTCTGGCTACTCTGGTATTAGCGGTTTTTCTGGTAAAGACGGTACTTCAGTTACTATTATTGGTACAGTACCTACCGTGGGTGGTAACCCACAAGCTACTTTAAATGCTGCATTCCCAAGTGCAGTAAACGGTAACGGCGTCATTGATGAAACGTCTGGTGATTTGTGGGTATACGCTAACGGTACTTGGTCTAATGTTGGTCAAGTAAAAGGTGATACCGGTGCTTCTGGTTACTCCGGTATTAGTGGTTATAGTGGCTACTCTGGTTACTCAGGTATTAGTGGCTACTCTGGTATTTCCGGTTATAGTGGTTCAGGTGTATCAGGCTATAGTGGTTATTCTGGTGCTCAATACACATTCTCAAGTAATATTGTAGTTAATATTTCTGCTGGTTATTTCGGTCAATACGCAAACGGTAGTACAATACCAGCTGCTGGTTTAACACCTGCTCAAGTTATATTGTTAGCTTGTCAACAACAAATACCACCTTCTGCAAATATAAATTCTTCAAGTACTATTGCGTTTAATCAAACCTCAATTAGTAATATAATAACTTTCGGTTACTCACTCAGTAGTTTAGGTGCAACTGCACTATCTGGTAACTTATACTGGAGACGTAACAGTTCTGGTAATTACAATTTATTGTTAAGTGGTACACCAGCAATTTCTGCAACAAGTTTAAGCTACACTCATACATATACTGATACAAATTATAATACACAAAACTTTCAATACGAATACACTTTTGTAGATTCAAATAATCAAATTGCTACCCCGGTTACAAAGACAATTACACCTACAGCATATGTAAGTCCTTCAGTTTCGCTTTCAATAGCAGCAGCAAGTGGTACGACTTCTCCTGAAACAGCATACACAAGAGAAATAGGCAATACTGCTTCTACTATTACCGGTACAATTACAAATAATAACAATAGCACATATGTTCCATTAAGCGCATACGTATTACAAGTTTCAGTAAACGGTGGAGCATATACAAGTTTAACTTCTGCAATTTCCGTTGGCCCGGGCACTTCATCGATTACATCGTTTACCCATAACAACCCAACTTTAAGCGCTGCAACTTCTATTGCATACCGTTTATTGGTATACGATTCATATCAAAATTATATTTCAAGTTATTATACAAGTGGTGCTACAACAGTTTCATTCTATCCATTAGCATGGTACGGTCCTATATCATCACTTCCAACTACCACTGCAGCTATTAGATCATTACCTAATAGGTATTTTATTAGTGGCTTATCAAACCCGTTTAACTTAGTAACAGGTACTACATATAATAACTTTACTGTAGCGTTACCATCTCACACCATTACACAAGTGCTTGATACAGGCAACTTAAATGCTAATATTACTGCAAATTACGTGTTGTCGGCTTGGAACGTAAACAGCTACAATTTAGTACCTACATCATATAATGTATATACATTAACTAATGCAGTACCTTATAACCCTTCAACAACTCACCAAGTAACTTGGGTATAATAATTATTTAAAATGTCACTCACTACAGGCTTACAACTACCATATGGTATACAACCCGTTAACCCGGTACCGGTTGATGCATGGTCAGGTCCATATGCAGGAGCTACTGCAACAGCAGCACTTTCGGCCGCCAATGCTTCAATACCATCAGGTGTTAGGTTTCAGTCAATGCAGGTACGTCTTATTATTAATAGCGTACCTTATATATACTGGTATCAAAATGGTGTATTAGACTCGAACCTGGTTTTATTTGCTGGCAGTCCAACTTCATTAGTAAACGGCTCATATAGTTTTCAATTAAGTGCAACCGCTTTGTCTGGCGGTGCTATGATATTCCCAGATGGTACCGTACAGTATACAGCTTCATCCGGTATAAGTGGTGCATCTGGTTATTCTGGTATTTCCGGTTTCAGTGGTATATCTGGCTATAGCGGTTATTCGGGTTACTCTGGTATCTCTGGTTACTCGGGCTATTCTGGTATCTCCGGCTACTCAGGTTACTCTGGTATCTCTGGTTACTCAGGTTATTCTGGCATTAGCGGTTATTCAGGTATTTCTGGTTACTCAGGTATAAGTGGCTATAGCGGTATATCTGGTTATAGTGGGAGTGGTGTATCTGGTTACTCTGGTTTCTCTGGTACAAACGCACCGTTAATACAAACAATAACGTATAGCAACTCTTTTACATCTGGTCAAGCAATTTATAAAACATCTGGTGGTTACGCTTTAGCACAAGCCAATACAGTTACAACTTCAGAAATAATTGGTGTGGTACAAGCCTCCAATGGTAATTCGTTTACTTTAGTTATAAACGGTTTCATTTCTGGTTTATCGGCTTTAAGTTTAACTGATTCAGCTTGTTATTATCTTTCAGATACAACACCAGGCTTGTTAACAACAACAGCTCCAATTACCAGTGGTAGTGTAATTAAACCAGTATTAATTGCTACAGGTACAAGTACAGGTATAGTTGTTGAGTACCCTGGAGTACAGATCGGCAGCACTAACAACGGCTATAGCGGTTACTTAGCATTATGGACCGGACAACACACTTTAGGTAATAGTAGCGCGCTACAAGACAACGGCGCTGGTACAATAACAATGCCGGGCATTTTAAATATTACTGGCACACTACAATTTAATGGCGTACCATATACCGGTACAAGCGGTTATTCTGGTATGTCTGGTTGGTCCGGGTTTAGTGGTCAATCAGGTTATTCTGGTTGGTCAGGTATAAGCGGCTACTCGGGTTATAGCGGTTATAGTGGTATTTCCGGTTATAGTAGTTACTCTGGTTATTCCGGTATTAGTGGTTACTCTGGTTATAGCGGTTATTCTGGTATAAGTGGTTATTCCGGTATTAGCGGTTATTCAGGTGTTTCAGGTTATTCAGGTCCAGGTGTAGCTGCAAGTCTAATGCGTGCTTCTTTAAGTGCTGCCCAGACAACAAACTTAACAGCTAATAGTAAAATAGCTTTTAACCAAGTTGATGCTTTAGTATATACCGACATATTGCTCAACACTTCAACTGGTGTAATTACTTTATCTGGCAATAGAACATACAGACTGATAGGATCAGTTCCTACATGGAATGGCAGCACCGCACGCCCTTCATTTGGGTGGTACAACGAGTCTACTTCTTCTTATGTGGGTAGTCTACAAGCAAGCTACAACACTCAAGATGGTGCAGGTAATTCTGCAACAGGTAGTGTAGCAGAGTATATTTTTACCCCATTAACTACCACAAACGTTTCGTTCCGTATTGCAAGCTTAACTACCGGCACGTTAACTCAAATAGGTGGTAATTCAGATTTTGCTACAGCAGGTTCTTATCCGTGGTGTGAGGTACAAGTGCTTGCAGGGAATGCTGGTACATTAACAAGTCAAATAACTAACAGCACTTATTCTCTTTCAGTAAGCTCTAATGGGGTTATAATATTCCCTGATGGTACTGCTCAAACAACTGCATACACAGGTTCGATTCCACAAAATGCGCAGTCATCAAACTACACCATACAAACAAGCGATAACGGTAAACATATTTCCATAACAACCGGGGGCATTAATATTGTTAGTAACATATTTAATGTAGGTAATACTGTATCGATATTTAACAATTCGAATTCAACTCAAACTTTATCTTCTGGTCCAGGAGTGACAATGTATCTTGGCGGGGTTGGTACAACCGGTAACCGCACACTTGCTGGTTACGGGTTAGCAACAGTACTTTGCGTTTCCGGTACAAATACATTTGTTGCTGTAGGTACCGGGTTAACATAATATGAGTATAGTACAAGCGTTTTTTGGTACAAGCGGTGGAATAATAACATCAAATTTAGTTTTAAATCTTGATGCAGCTAATTACCCAGGTTCTGGTACAACTTGGACAGATATAAGTTCATCAGCTATGGTCGGTACTCTATCTAATGTTACATATAGTTCAAGTAACGGGGGGTATTTCAATTTTAATGGTACAAGTTCAAAAGTAGGTTCATTCACTAATACCGGTAATATACCTATAGGTAATTCTCAATATACTATTGAAGTGTGGATTAATCAAACAAATGTTACTCAGGTAGGTGGTTGGATCGGTTGGGGTAACTTTGGTACTAATTATCAAGTAAATGCTTTTAGAAATAATTTGCAGGCTGTAGATCATTACTGGTGGGCTAATGATCTTGTCACTGGTAATTATTTATCGGCTAACACCTGGTATCAAATGGTAGCTACATATGACGGTACAACTCGGTCTATATATCAAAACGGAACGCGTATAGGTTATGATACACCAACGGCAAATCATAATGCAGTGATGTCTAACTTTAATGTGGGGGTCACTAATAGTAGTGAATGGTATAACGGTAAACTATCTATAGTACGTGTTTATAATACGGGATTTACTTCTACTCAAGTAACTCAAAACTTTAATAGTATAAAATCGAGATACGGCTTATAAACCCTGTTGGATTTATTTATTATAGTAAGTTGTTGGTGCTCCTGTACAAATGTTAAATAAATGAGCACTATTTACATAAATAAATTATAACCACTAAATTTTATGGCATTTTATAACGTATACAATCCAATCGGCGTTTCAGGTTATTCCGGTACCTCAGGTACTTCAGGTTATTCTGGTATCAGCGGCTACTCAGGCATTTCTGGCTACTCCGGCGTGTCAGGTTACTCAGGCATTTCTGGCTATAGCGGCTGGTCTGGTATTTCAGGCTACAGCGGTTATTCTGGCCAATCTGGTTTTTCTGGCTACTCTGGTATAAGCGGTTGGTCAGGTTATAGTGGTATTTCTGGCTACTCAGGCATTTCTGGTTATAGTGGTATTAGTGGTTATTCAGGTATTTCCGGCTATAGTGGTTACTCTGGTATCAGTGGTTATTCCGGTATTTCAGGTTATTCTGGTTGGTCAGGTATAAGTGGTTATTCTGGCTGGTCCGGTATTTCTGGTTACTCTGGTTATAGTGGTTATAGCGGCATATCTGGTTATTCAGGTATTTCAGGTTATAGTGGCTATTCTGGCTACTCAGGCATTTCCGGTTACTCCGGTATCTCAGGCTATAGTGGTATTAGCGGTTACAGTGGTTGGTCAGGTATAAGTGGTTATTCCGGCTATTCCGGTCAATCTGGTTACTCAGGTTGGTCAGGCATTTCCGGTTATTCTGGTTGGTCTGGTATTTCAGGCTTTAGCGGTATTTCCGGCTACTCCGGCATTTCTGGTTACTCAGGTTACAGCGGCTATAGCGGCATTTCTGGCTACAGTGGCTATAGTGGTATATCTGGCTACTCCGGTATTTCTGGTTGGTCTGGTATAACAGGTGCATCTATATATGGTAGAACATACTACTTCAACGAAACAAGTAGTGATCAATCACCTTATGAAGCCCTTACATTAATACCTGGTGGTGGTACTCAAAACGATGACGTTGTTGTAGTTTCAACCGGTAACAGCTCGCTTGCAAGCCCTGTACTGATTGACGGTTATTTAACACCAGTTGGTGAGCCTGGTTTATTAGAAATACCAGCTGGTTTATGGGATATTGAGTTCTATCGTAAAGTAGATTCAAATTCAGCTAACTTTGTTTTCCAAGTTTATACTTGGGTCAATGCAACAAGCAGCACGGGTGTGCTAATTTTAAGTGCCGATTCTGGCGCTGTTACAGATACAACTGCAACATACCAAAAGATTGGTTACGTTACTACTAACCTTACTATATTAAGTGCTGCAGATCGAATTTTAACAAAGGTTTATGCATATTCGACGAATTCATCGTCGGTATCTGCTACATTCATTTACAACGGTTCTACAAATTATTCAGTATTACGTTCACCAATCGGCCAAGGCGTAAGTGGTGCATCTGGTTACTCTGGTTATTCTGGCTTTGGTTTATCAGGTTATTCTGGTATTTCAGGCTACAGCGGTATTTCAGGTTACTCTGGCTACTCTGGTTATAGTGGTATTTCTGGTTATAGTGGCTACTCTGGTCAATCAGGCTTCTCTGGTTATTCCGGTATTAGTGGTTGGTCAGGTTATAGCGGTATTAGTGGTTACTCTGGTATAAGCGGCTATTCTGGTATTTCTGGCTATAGTGGTTATTCCGGTATTAGCGGTTACTCTGGTATTAGCGGTTACAGTGGCTGGTCTGGTATTTCAGGTTACTCTGGTTATAGTGGTTATAGCGGCATATCTGGTTATAGTGGTTACTCAGGCATTTCTGGTTACTCCGGTATTTCGGGCTATAGTGGCATTAGCGGCTACTCTGGCTACTCTGGATACAGTGGTATTTCAGGTTATAGTGGCTGGTCTGGTATTTCAGGTTATTCTGGTATTAGCGGCTATAGCGGTATATCTGGTTATAGCGGCTACAGTGGTCAATCAGGCTTTAGCGGTATTAGTGGTTGGTCAGGTTATTCCGGTTCATCTGGTATATCTGGTTACTCTGGTATCAGTGGTTACAGCGGCTGGTCTGGTATTTCAGGCTACTCTGGCTGGTCTGGTTATAGCGGTATTTCAGGTTATTCTGGTACGCCTGCTACACTACAAGGTACAATAACATATAGCAACAGCTTTAGCGCAGGTCAAGTAATATACAAGACTAACGGTGGTTATGCATTAGCCCAAGCTAACAGCACATCAACTGTTGATGCAATTGGTATTATTCAGTCTGCTACATCTTCACAATTTACAGTTATATATAACGGTTACATTAGCGGTCTTACAGGCTTAACTGATGGCGCTGGTTACTATCTATCTGATACAGTTGCTGGTTTATTAACTACTACAGCCCCTACAGCAAGCGGTTCAATTATCAAACCAATGCTTATTGCAATTGGTTCAACTGCCGGTTTAGTAGTAGAGTACCCTGGCACTCAAATCGGTTCAACAAATAACGGTACAAGCGGTTATTTGGCATACTGGACAGGACCACAAACACTTGGTAATAGTTTAATCACTCAAACCAGTACAGGCATTATAGTAGCAGGTAGCTTAAGTGCTACATCAATTAGTGCTACTAACTTATATGCATTAAATGAGTATTCAGTATCTGCAGTTAACCTTTCAGCTACTTCACTCGTATTACCATATAACTCCGATACAATAACAAATAGAGGTATATTAACTGTTGGAACTTATACTTCAGCACAATCAGGTCAATTAGCTACATTTGCTGGAGCAGATACAACTTGGTCTAACGTTACACTACAAAACACAAATAGCGGTAATACTTCTTACGCAGCATATATTGTAGCAAATAACGGGTACAATAGTTACCTCGAAATGGGCGTAAACAGTACAAATTATAGTTATAGTGCAGCAAGTTACCCAAATAATAGCTTATCTCTTGCTAATGCAAACTGGATCGAATCAACCGGTGGTGATTTAGCAATTGCAACGTGGGGTAGTAATCCAATTCACTTCGTTGTAAACGGTGGTACAGCTACAAACGATTCATTAACAATTGGTGCTAACGGTTACGTTGGTGTTAATACTCAAACACCTAATGCTTATCTAACTGTTAACGGTTCGTTATCAACTACAGGTGTAACAACTGAATCAACAGTATTTGAAACAACAACCAATACGGGTTCTGCTCCAACAGTTACAACCAACTTCGATGTATTAACACAAGGTATACAATATTATACTTCTAACAATACTACAAATTGGGCAGTTAACGTACGCGGTAACAGCAGTACAACACTAAACAGCATATTGAATATCGGTCAGACAGTTACAATTGCAATGCTAACAACTAACGGCTCTGTAGCTTATTACTTGTCAGCTTGTCAAATTGACGGTACTACAACAGCTGCTAAGTGGCAGGGTGGTTCAGCTCCTTCGTCGGGTCATGCTAATTCGGTAGATGTATATACATTATCGATTACAAAGACAAGCAACACTCCATCATATACATTACTTGCTTCACAAGCACAATTCGCATAATAACACAAGTTATTATTACAAAATTAAAGCGCATAGAAATATGCGCTTTTTTTATGTTTAAAATTAAAATAAAACCTAACTATTTTTAATAGTATTAAATACTAACTGCTTTAGTTGTTCAGGTAAGCCTTGAGCTATACCAACACTAAAAGTTTTATAATCATTAGCACGAGCAGCTGCTCTTACTTTAGAAGCACTCATACCAGTAACACCTTCAGCGTCTGGATCTCTATCCCCGGAGCTTACAAATGTGTAATCAGGTATATTGTATGCAATATCCCCATGGGCGTCTGGTTTATTTACGTACTGTTTAATTAGACGTTCATATTCAGGTAAACGATCTGAACCAGCTATATGAATAACCCTATTATATCCGCTTTTACTTAAGTATCCAAGTACAGCAAATAGAGTCTTACCTTCTGGTAGTACTTGAACATTCTTAGGGGATATAGCTTGTAATACCTGTGCTTTAAGTTCAAAAGGTAATGGATTATCTTTATTAACTGTATGAGAAGGGAATATTGCTGTTAATTGAGCTTTATTTTGTGCACCTGTTTGAGATAGTGTTTGTAATAAAGCTTGATGTCCCATTGTTGGTGGGTTAAATCTACCATAAGTTATAACTGCTGTTTTAACTGGTCCGGTAGGTTCTTTTCTATAAGGACTTGCTGCTGCGTTTCTTACAAAAAAGTCTCCTGTTATTTTAAATTGTTTAATTGATACAGCCGGGTTGTTTATAACAACACCTTCTTGTTCAGAAGGTTTACCTAAATCAGAATTCATTGCATCAAGTATTGCCTTACCGAGTAATCTTGTAGCGTGCCAAAACACAATACAGTTTGTAGCAACTGGTAAACTTTCTGGTGCAACTATACTGTTAATATCAACCCCGTTTTGTACTACATCTAAATATAGAGCTTGATTGATACCGGTTGCTGGTTTAGCGCCACCTAACCTCTTAATTACTTTATTAACCGGGTTAACAGCTGTACTTAACCATTGCTTTAATGTTTTAGTTTTACCGTTAATAGTTAATTCAGAACTTAATGCAGCATTAAAATCAGGCTTACCTGTCATTTTTGCTAATGTCTGATGTATAACGTTAAAACCAAATTCTTGTGCTACTACGTTTACTTTTTTAACGTATGCATTTAAAACATCTGTATTAAAAGGTAAATGCTCGCTACCATAACTCTTTGTACCTTTTTTAGCGCTAATTGTTTCTGTAATTTTAGCAGGGTAATGAATAGCTAAAAATTTATTATTATACCCTATTATATTTGAAGTACCAGCTACATATTCGGTGTTAAAGAATATATTTGGATCATCATACAGACCCAATTCTTTTAATTCTTTTGTTGTTTGTGGTAGTGCTTTGTTAAAAATATTAAGCACTTGTTCATAAGATTTAATTGCACCTGGTGACTCTGCAAAACGAGTATTTAAATAAGATAAGGTAGCAGGAGGGCCTTCCATATCTATCTTTGCACCTCTATAAATAGCAAACTCTTTACCGTGTTCTGTATCTACTAACCGCACACTCACATTAGTGCCATCAATTTTAACTGGAGCACCTTTTAGTGCAAGATAGTCTGCAGATTTTTGGTACAAACCTAATAGATCTTTACCAGTTTTTATCTCGGGTAAATTAAGCGGATGAAGCATATGCCCACCTGCACCACCTTCATTTAAGAGAAAATATTGTTTAAATGAAAGCATATCAATCTATTTTCTTTAAACCTAAAACTGATTTAGCTATATATTGAAATAATTGCTCTTTAGAAACTGTATCGGTTGCACCAAGCTTTGTAAACTTTTGCTGCCAAGCTTCTATATCTTTTGTAATTTTATTTAAAACCACTTCAAGTTCTTTTAAAGCTTCGTCTGTTTGTTTTTTCTCATTCGAAGTAACAGGATCAAACAAGCCAACAAGCTGAGAGCTTAATGCTGTGTTTGGTTGTAACGGATCTATTGCGCTTTCTTTTTCGTTATCTACTTCCTCTAAAGAATCTTCATAACCCACACCACCGTTAAAGCCACTTGCATCTGTCCAACTCTCTTTATACACATGTTGTATATATTTTTCGGATAATAATTTATATTCTTTGGACATATCTTGTTAAATACTTATGGACTTTCAGCAAAAATACACTATATTAGTTTTATGGGAATGTATGACACAATAACAGTAAAAGATAAGCTGCCTTGGACCGACGAAATGTGGGAAGAAGGATTGCCTAATAAATGTGCGTCATTTCAAGCTAAAGGCTTGATAGAATGTTTAGCTAACTATAAAATCGAAAACGGTAGACTGTTATTGCAAGAATCCGAAAAGAAATGGACTGATCAAAACTACCACGGTAAGCTTAGTTTTTATGATTATGCTCCAAATGATAAAATTGGTAATAATGATTGCTGGGTAGAGTTTGTTGCAACATTTACCAACGGTCAAGTAGATAAGATTGAAGTATCTAAATTTGAGAAAAACGATAACACTGAACGCATTGAAAAATGGAACCAAGTATTGTCGGAAATACTACACGAAAGAAAGCGCTGGATTAATAGATTCTTCTTCCACACTAAACCAGTACGCTGGACACGTAGACGTATACACGAAGTTTTGTACTATATTGGAGACTTTTTTACAAGGCTAAGTTATAAGTTTTAAGTAAGTAATAACTTACATGGAAAACCTAACGTTTGAGTTTCATAATGAGCTTAACCCGCTGTTGTGGGAAAATGGCAAGCTAAAGCCAGAAATTCAAGACAAGCTTTTGGAAATTGCTCAAGCGTTTTTAGACACAATTGATATTGATGTTGATGTAGAAGATGTTACTCTAACTGGTTCATTAGCAAACTATAACTACACAAAGTATAGTGACTTTGATTTACATATTATAACAGATTATACCGATTATAAGGTTGATACTGAACTACTTAAGGATTATTTTAACGCTAAAAAAACTGTTTGGAATACAACACGTGATATTACTATAAAGGGTTACGATGTAGAGGTTTATATACAAGATATAAACGAGCCTCATCATTCAACCGGGGTGTATTCTCTTAAAAACGACGAATGGATAAAAAAACCAAGCGCAACTAAAGAAAAGGCAGAGATAGATCTTTCCCTTGTCGGTAAAAAGAAACAGGCAATGTTGGATATGATTAATTTTGCTTTAAGTGATGACTGTGATGTAGAGTGTGCTGAAAAAGCTAAAGAAAAGTTTATGGAGCTTAGAAAGGCAGGTTTAGACAAAGGTGGAGAGTTTTCACCGGAAAATCTTGCTTTTAAAGAGTTACGTAGATCTGGAGATGTTGAAAGACTTGTTCAAGGTATACTTGCAAAGAAAGATAAACAATTATCACTGGATAGTGTACAAAGATTACAAGAAAAGAATTTTAAGTCGTTTATGAGTGTCTTTAATAAGCGTGGACCTCGCCACCGTCAGCTCAAAGCTGGATTGTCAAGTTTAGGTAAGATAGGTACAGATAAAGTTAAAAGTATTGGCATGGTTGCACAGATGCATAAAATAAACAAAAATGATACCGTACCTGTACACAACCTAAAAAAGAAAGAACTTGGTAGTGGGCCTATTACTAACGATGTTGCACAAAATATTATTGCTCAATACAACTTGGATATAAATAAAATTAAATCCGGGCAACCTCGCAAACTCAGTACAAGTAATATAGAAATAGGGTTTGATTCACAGAATAATGTGTTTTATTTGCGTAAGTATTAATCTTATGCCTGACATTAAAATTTTAGCAGAAAAATACGAACAAGTACACACAACACCAAGCGCAGAGCAGCTAATTGAGAGCATCACAGCAACTGAGTTGCTTGAGTGCTTTAATGAACTCGCTAAGACAGACGAAGAGAGTGTATTAGTATCTTTTAGTCACGCTATCGGTGCACGTTCACGTGGTGTATCAATGGTACAAGAAAGCGTAAAGTACGAAGATGATCAGGAACTTAAGCTTGCGATACTTGCTCTCGAAAAAGTATTAACTCATTTTGACGAATCAAAAGACGAAGATTATTGCGTAATGTTCGAAACATTTGCACGCGGTAAAAAAGAAATTGAAGATGAAGATGTAAACCCAAATGGGGATCCTGCTGATATTGCAGGTGCAAATTCTACTTACCCATTGGCTGGTTTGCAGCAAAAGAAGCCTGGTTTTTTCAGTAAATTAGGCGCGGGTATTAAAAAATATGCAGGCAAAGCAGCAAGTGCTGTAGGTAAAGGTTTAGCTGCAGCTCCAGGCGCTATTGCTAAAGGCGCAGCTGCCACAGGCAAATATGTAGGTCAAACAGTTGGTGGTGCAGTAGGTGGTTTAGCAGGTGGTTTAGTTGGTGGTGCAAAAAATGCTTACACTAATGCTCGTGATACTGCACCATATGGTGCTACTGCAACTGGTGGCGCAGATAAAGCCGCTCCAGCAGCAGCAACTCCTGATGCTCAACCAGCAGCTCCAGCCGCTGCTACTCCAGCAGCTCCAGCCGCTTCAGATGCTCAAGCAAAAGTTGGCGTTGGACAAATTAACAAAATTGTTGGTACCTTACGCGCAAGAGATTTAGAAAGTATTAAGAAAAATATTGAACAACGTTTAGCAGCTTTAGCAGCAAAACGCGCTCCAAAAACACCTATTGCGAACGCAACAACTCCGGCAGCTGGAGCGGTTCAACCAGCAGCTGGTGCTACAAATGTAGCTGCTGAAGAGAGTGTTATTAAAGAATTCTACATTAGCAATAACAAACACTTCCGTAAGTAAGTGTTAGATGAGTGTAGACTCTATACAGCAATCAATTCTTAATAAAAATAGGAAAGACAAGTTTCTACTTGTCTTAAGCTTGCCACCTATACTTAAGACTGTTAACAAGACTACTCTTGCTGAGCGTTCAGTTAATTTTCTGAGTTTAGACTCTTTGCAATATTCTATATATGGTACAGTAGTTCCAGAAACATCTGTACCTGAAGTAGATCTATTATATTCCGGACAAACTGCCAAATTTACAAGCTATACAAGATCCGCTTATAAATCCATTACTGTTAACTTTACAGTAGATAACGAATTTAATAATTGGTGGGTATTATGGTATTGGTTAAACGTCATAAACGATAGCCAAGAGAGTAGTTATAATTATGACGGATTAGTGAATCCTGATAAATTTACAAACTTAAATAACTACCAAACAAACATTACTGTATATGGATTGGATGAATTTAATAACCAAAAAATACAGTGGGATTATACAAAAGCTTTTATAACTAATTTGGGCGATATAAACTATAATTACAGGGATGGAGATCAAATAGAATCTTCTTTTACATTCGCTTTTAGCCAGTTAAATACTCAATTACTTTAATAAAGACTGAGTTTTAGTGTTAAAATATCATAAATAATAGTAGAAACTTTACTATTATGGCATCAACACGCACTATCCAATCTCCGGGTGTAGAAATTCGCGAAATCGATCTTTCTACGAGAGCAGTAACACCTGTCGGTACTAACGTATTAGTTACCGGCTTTGCTCCACAAGGACCGACATACGAAATTGTTGAACTTGCTTCTTTAAGCGATTTCCAAACTGTTTTCGGTACACCGACAAACGCAGCAGAACGTTATTTTTATTATTCAGTAAGTCAACTATTTACAGCTGGTGGCAATCCAACAGTTAAAGCTATTCGTTTACCTTATGGTACAGGTACAGGAGAAGGTACTTCAAGTAATTATAGTGCATTAGCATTCCCAGTATTGCCAATTCCTTCAGGTTCATTCGGTTCATTATCAGCTGCATTTGTTGCAGGTAATATACCTTATCAAACAGCTGCAGGTTACTATATCGGTGAACCAGCACTTGTTGCATTAACATCTGATCAATATACTTCTATTAGTCAAGGTGGTATTCCTTGGACATTAAGTGGTGGTAATGGTGGTACTTCCAGCTTCGTTACATCTGGTGCACAAGCAGTTAATAACCTTGGCGCTGCAGGTATTGTTGTTATCAATACATCGAAGGCTACAATTAATGAAAACTTTCAAGGCTTCTATTTAAATATTGGTGATTCTTGGAGCAACAATCCTTCCTCAGCGTATGATGATGCAGTAAACGTTTATTCTATCGGTGCTTCATACTTTGTAGATGCACAGGTATGTACAGATTCACTATACACAATCGTACCTCCATCACGTATCGGTTTTACAATAACCGCTCCTGCTACAGCGAGTGTTACAAGTCTTTCCCACGACATTGAAAACATTCCTACATATAATATTGCAGCTTCCGGTTATGGTGATAGTGCAATTATTTCACTATTTAAATTACGTCCTTCACCATTCTCAGTTAATACAAATCAACTACAATATGTATTAACAGAAGGTTATGCAGGTTCATTCTATGCAAACCGTACAATTCAAGACGTCAATGGCGGTACACCTCAATCAAGCTACCTAAGAACGGTTATTAATAATGCTTCGAACAATATTGAAGTACATATTAACCCTAACATTTCTTCATATGTAAATTGGTTAGACAATAATGGTAACTCAACAAAACAAGTCAGAGTATACAAGTATGCTACTGGTACAGACGGTGATCCATTCTATACTACAGCTTCTTCATATCTTGCAATAAAGAACAGCACATTCTTACCTGCTAACAATCTTTATGCATTAGGTACATATGCAAATAGTTTACCGCAAAATAGCGCTAAAGCAATTGGTTCTGTAGCACAAAAACTACAATACGCTCTTAACGCTGCTGAAAACCCAGAAGTAGTTGATATTGACATTACTATTGATGCTGGTCTATCTACAATCTCAGCTGTACAAAGCCTATCAAGTGCTACATTACAGTATGATGATACAGCAATGACTACTGATATAACAAATGCACTTGCTGCTTTACAAGAATCAGACGGTGGCACAAACTTTGTAACACCATTCGTAACTGGATGGCAAACAATTACGAATATGTTTGAGCAGTTTGCAAGTCAGGTACGTAAAGATCACTACTTTATTTCTGATCCAATACGCCATATTTTTGTTACAGGTTCAAACTATAAGACTCTCAGTAACAAGAACAACAACTTCTCGCAAAACATTTACTGGCCACTACGTAACCTTTATAGTAGCATTAATTCAAGTTATGCTACTTCATACGGTAACTGGGTATTAGCTCAAGACATTTACACTTCTCGTAGCGTGTGGTTACCGTTTTCGGGCTATGCAGCAGCAATGACTACAGCAAGCGATGCAAACAATTACATTTGGACTGCTCCAGCTGGTTTAAATCGTGGTATCATTACTGGTATTAGCGATATTGCTATTAACCCACAACAAAAACAACGCGATCTACTTTACAAGATTTCTATTAATCCTTTAGTATTCTTCCCTAATGAAGGCTACACAGTATGGGGACAAAAGACCTTGTTAAAGGCTCCAAGCGCATTCGATCGTATTAATGTACGTCGTTTATTCCTCTACTTAGAAAAAGCTACTAACCAAACGATGCAGTTCTTCGTATTCGAACCTAACACTACCTTCACACAAAGTAGAGTTGTTAATACGTTAACGCCATTGTTTGAATTAGCTCGTAACACTCAAGGTTTATACGATTACTTGCTCGTTTGTAACTCAACTAACAACACTCCTGCTGTAGTTGACGACAACACATTGGTAGTAGACATTTATATCAAGCCAGTTAGAACAGCTGAGTTCATCTTAGTAAACTTCTACGCAACTAAGACATCTCAAAACTTCAACGAGCTTCTATAATATAACACCTAAGTAAATTTATGGCACAGACAATACAAGACTTCTACAGAGTAGCACAAGAGCGCGGATTTGCACGTGATTTCATGATGCGAGTTCGCTCTATTGGCCAAGACACGTTTACCGAAGACGATTTTGTTTACATTACAACAAAACAACTTCCAGATCGCCAAATTAGCAATCAAAAAGTACCATACATGGGACTAAACTTCAATGTACCTGGTACTGTTGATTATACTGGTTCAGATGGTTGGGAAGTAAAATTCTACAACGATCTTAAAGGCGTTATTCGTAAAAAACTTGAAGACTGGCAAATCAATGGCGTGTTTAATGACGCAACAAGCACAGGAGATCTTTCATTACGTGGTACAGATAAAGTTATACAACTTGATCTAATTGATGAAAGTCAAAACGTTCTCAACACTTATAAGCTTTACGGTGTATATATTGTAAACTTAGGTGCTGTTACAGGATATGATAATTCGGGTGCAGGTAAGCCTTTAGACTTTACTGCTAAATTAGCATACCAGTATTGGAGACATGTTTAATAGTTAAAGTTTTAATTCAAAGCCCTGTTAAAAGCAGGGCTTTTTTTATGTTCATACATTAAGTATTATAGATGGATAGGGGCATATCAGACTTTTATAAAACAGCAACAAATCGTGGATTTGCTCGTACTAATCTGTTTAGAATTAATTCTATATCAAGAAATGGTACAGGCGGTACTTCCGATATATACGCCCCTGCATCTGACAGTTCTGAAAACTTATTTTTGTATGCTCAAAGCGGTACTATACCGTCTCGTACTATAACAACTACCACTGTAGATTTTAAATCATTTAAGTATACAGTTCCAATGGTTGCACAGTATCCTGAATCCGCCAGCTGGGCATTAACATTTTACTGTGATAGAGACTACGTATTGAGAAACGTTCTTGAAAAATGGTCAGTAGATACATTTGATGAACATACGTCCCAATCTAATGTACCAAACTGGTGGGATTGTAGTGTAGAGTTAGATTTATTGAATAACTCAGGACCTAACAGCCCTGACACATACCCAGTAATACGTAAATACAGACTTGTTGGTGCGTTTTTACAAAACGTGGGGTCTATAGAATATAGTTTAGCAGCTGGTGGTGATATAGCTAAATTACAGGCAACTTTAGGTTTTCAGTATATTACTTCCGAAGATTTATTACCATCCTAATTATAAGTATAATATATGGCATCCGTTCAAGGACAAACTATCAGAGATTTTTACACCAATGCAACCAACGTCGGCTTTGCAAGGGATTTTCAATTTAGAATTACGTCATTTAACGTTAACGGTGTTACATTACAAGATCAAGATTTAGTATTTTTAAAGACAGCAAGTTTACCTGGTAAGTCTATTAGCACAACAACAGCTCCTTTTATGGGGTTAGATTTTCAAATACCCGGTACAGTAAAGTTTGATAATAACAATGCATGGAACGTTACGTTCTATTGTACTCAAGATTATAATTTAAGGTCGATGTTAGAGGACTCAATTACAGATACGTTTGATGAAACTCAATCATATGGTAATATGGAGCCAAGAGATTTAAATCAAAACATTATAAATCTTTCTCTCATCGATGACCAGTTAAACGAAATTAAAGTATATACACTATTAGGTGCATTCATTACTAAGATTGATGATATAGCTTATGATTTAACTAAGTCAGGTGGTATACAAGAAGTAAAAGCTACTATTGCGTATCAATACTGGCAAACAGGTCCAAGTTCAGGTATAACATCAGGTTTAAGTTTAGGTAATAATTTTGGTGTAACTAACGGTTTAGGCAATATAGCTTCAAAACTTGTTACCAAAACTGTTAAAAACTTATTAGGGGGTAGGTAATGTCTTTTTTAATTGGACCAAAAGCTAACGCACAAAACGCTGGCTCTGAAGTCAACACGTTTATAAAGTTTTTAAGTGACCCGAACACTCAGATACCGGTCGAATCAAATTTTTTAATAAGCTTTGATTTTCCTAAAGCACTTACTACAGATGCATGGACGGATGAAGAATTAGTTGATACCGATCCTTGGCAAGCATATGAAACCAGCTGGGACGTTAATCCGTCATTAAAAGATTTATATACAGAACTAACTAAACAAACTCACGGTGTGCATGGTGGCCCGGTATGTCTGTTTGCACAAGGTATAGACATACCCGGTGAGTCTGTAGGCACACAAAGACATGAGCCGTTAGACGGTTCAAGTGGTGGTTTAATAGGTGGAATAGTTAGTACTTCTCGTGGCCAATATGAACCGTTAAAAATAGGTTTCTTAGAAACAAATAAATCATTTATTGACTTCGTTCTCAGGCCTTGGATAACGCTTGTTGGGCATTACGGTTTAATAACGCGTGCTAAAACATCTACTCAAAATGTTAGAACTGATATAACTGTTGTTCATTACGATAAAAATAATAACGACAAAGGTAATGCAGGTATAAGAAAGATATTTGAGTTTCAGTCCTGTGCACCGGTTTCTCTTGGTGAGTCTTCTTATTCTTATGGTAAAGCTGAAATAAGAATAGCACCTGTAAGCTTTGTATATAACAAGTACAGAGTACTATATACGCAAGGTAGAGCTTAAAGATTTTTTATATTACTGGTATAAGTCATTATAATGGCATTTACGTATGGAGTTAAGCTACCCGGATTTAATAATAAGAAAATATGGGTAGGAGAGGTTACATCCAAGTTGTATAAAGACTTGGTTAAATCCCTTTATAATAATGATAGTACAGAGTTTGTACATCATTTAAACCAGCTTATAGAACACGCTTCTCCCGGGATATTACAGGGAGGACTCAATGCTATAGATAAGATCATATTACTGCTTCAAGTAAGGTCTATTTGTATAAGTCCAGATCTTAAACTTAAAGCAACTTGTGTAGAAACTAAAAAAACGTTTGAATACAATTTACGTATTGAAGATTTAGTATCTAAGTTAGAAAGCGTAACTTATAATAGAACTGTTTTACATGAAAATGTTACAGTTACTCATAGTATTATTAAAGCTAAAGATGAAATACATTTTGTTAACTTAGAACCCGAAAAAACGTTTAGCTATCAATTAGCTTCCAGTATTGATACATTATTAGTAGAAGATAAAACTATCGATTTTAAATTATTACCGTTTGACAAAAGAGTTGAATTCGTGGATGCCCTACCACTGTCATTAACCACTAAAGTATATGATTCATTATCTGAAGTTGAAGTGGAATTATCTAAATTAAAGCTATTAGTGGTGCCTTCCCCTTACAGCAAAACACCGGTGGTTGATTTACCTATATCTACAAACACGAACGTGCTTCTCGAATTTTGTAAATTAATCTTTAATGACGATTTAATTAATTTATACAAAATAAATTTAAACTTAATTAGTAAAGCTAACTTTACACCAGATTATGCAGACTCTATAACACCTGCAGAACAACTATTGTATTGGAATCTTTATGTACAACAAGTACAAGAAGAGATAGCTGCAAGTAACCCGAAATCAAACAACAGCCCTGCAAGTCTTGGTGCGAATGTACCGAATGAGTTTGCTTGATAAACAATATTGCAACCATAAGTCATTATATGAGTAACAATTTCAACGACATCCTTTCAGTATTGGATACAATCAATAAGGAGGTAACAGTACCGCTTTATATACCAAGTCTGCAAAGAGAAGTAAAGTTTAAAAGTATTAGTACAGGTCAACAAAAAAATATACTAAAAGCTGCAGTTGATAATCCAGTTTTCCAGACCCGCTTTACGATCGCATTTTATAATTTAATACAAGAAAATTGTACTGAACCGGCTATTGTATCTTTATTAACCACTATTGATGCAGCTGCAATTGCTGTACAGTTACGAGTGTTTACTGCTGGTACAAGCTACACACTACAACAAGGCGCAAACAAATACAAAGTTAATTTACAAACAATTATTGATGCTCTTAAAGAGGTTACCATACCTGCAGGAGACGTTGTTAATGATGGTACATTTAACATACAAGTCGGTGCACCTCTAATATCTGAGCATTATAGTATAGAAAAACAATTAAGAGAAAAAACAATTAACGATCAACAGGTACTTTCATCTCAAATTACCGATACCATTGGTGATGCGTTTGTAGGTGAAGTATCTAAGTTTATTAAAGGTGTGGTGGTTACATATAATAATCAAACTCAAGATGTAAACTATGCATCTTTACCTTTTGCAAAACGACATGCATTGCTTGAAAAGCTACCTAACAATGCAATACAGGGTGTACTAAAGTATATGGAAAAGTATGTAACAGTACAAAAGGATTTATTAACTATTACAGGTGAAAATATTGATACCGGTGAAACAGTTAATGACTTGGTTTTATTAATAGATAGCACGCTGTTTATTGTAAGTTAATAACGCTTTTACTGTTCTACACCTAAGTAATTGGGTATATGGCAGATCAAACCAACGATCCGGGATTTATTTCGTCTTTAATAGCTACATTAAAGCCTAAGGATAATGGATCTATACCGCAAAAGTGGTTAGATGCAATGTTGGCAAATTCTAATAACGCTAATGCGCAAATGAAAGCGCTTATAACGTCTATAGATACTGGTAACAAAACCATAACTGCCCAAAATATTTTACAGATAAACACTTTAGATAGTATATCTAAAGCAATAGGTCCATCATTTAAGCAAACAATGATTGACTCGTTTAAAGCGTACGATAAAGATATTAAGAATTCAGATGCAGTTAAAGAAGAAGATAAGAAATATGATGCCCGTAAAAAGCAAAAAGATAAAGAAGAAGATGATAGAAGTAAGAAATTAGCTACTGATCTTTCTAAGCAACTATCTGAAAATGTAACGACTACTTCAAGTAAAGGCACTACAGCTGATCTTGAAGGAGGGGCCGCAGCTGCAGCAGCACTTGCAGAGGTGGAAGTACAACCAGTTAGTATTGCAAGTATTAGTTCTGAAGCAGTTGAAACCATTAAGAAAATATTTTCTACATCTATAGGTAATACAAAAACTGAAACGGCAAAGCAAACAGGTGCGGATGCCGGGGTAGGTAATAATATAATTGCTGCTTTAGGTAAGGGTTTAGGTGCTGGTATAGGGGCACTCGGAGAAGGTGTAGGTAAGGGTATAGCTGGTTTGGGTAAAGGATTAAAAATATTTTTAACATCTCTTGGTGAAGGTTTGACAGGTGTTGCACCTGGCTTAGAGGCTATAGCTGTAGTTGCTGAAACCGGGGCAATTGGTATTGGCGTACTTGTACTTGCTGTAATAGGCCTGGCAACTGCTTTAAGAATAGCTACACCAGCAATACAAGCAGTGGTGCCGGTTTTTATAGCGCTTGCTAAAGTTATAGGTGATGTATTAATAACTGCTTTAAAACAGTTAGCACCTATACTTCAAACAGTATTTTCATTCTTTACTAAACTTGCAGAAATTGCGGGTAGTGTGTTTTCTAAATTAATTACTGCATTTGGTAATATAGTAACTGCTTATACAGAGTCTACAGTTAAGTTAGCTGAAATAACTTTAGCTACATTTAAAGTTATCGGTGGTATAATAGACAAAATCGGGGCAGCTATAGCATTACCAATTAAAACTATAGGTCAAGCAATTGGAGATGTTATTGAAAAGGTAGCTAATAGCGTATTAACTCTAAGCAGTATAAGCGGTGAAAGATTATTAAGCACAGCTGCGGGTATTACAGCAATTGCGGGTGCAATGGCTTTGTTTGGCGGTGGTTCGCTTATAAGTGGTATAGGTAATTTTTTCGGTAACCTACTCGGCGGTGGATCTAAGCAAAATTCTCCCGTTGATCAACTAATAGCTTTAGGTCAACAAACAAGCAATATAGATAATTTATCCAATAGCATTAATCGCTTAAAAGATGCTATGTCCACATTTGGCGATATAAAAACAAATTTCGATCCATTTAGTAAATTTATTGAATCTGTTAACAGTGTTAATATGCTTAAATTAGCAGCAGTTGCAGCCGCTTTACATTTTGGTGTTCCTGCAGCAGCTGCTTTACCAGGCATACAGGGCCCGGCTTCTGTAGCTAATAATACACCAGGTACTATAGTGTCCGCTGCGTTAGCCTCTACAACAATTGCTTCTACAGAAGCTGCTAAGTTAGGTAATATAGCAATTACCCCTGAATCTAAAGAGGCAATGATGGAAACACCTCTTTACAAAATACAAGAAACACAGGTTAAGTTAGCTCAAACCATGGTTAAAAAGATGGATGAGTTAATTGCTTCGCTTGAACCTATGGTGGTTGCAAGTACACAAAATTCTGCTGTATCTAACAGTACTAATAACACTACAACATCTATTTTAAATACATCTACTGCAAATATACTCGGTAAGGGTGGAGATAGTACAGATAGAGATATACCTTATATAGAGCGTAGTAAGTATAGAAACTCAATGTTATACGCTCGAGGTTTATTATAATATGCCAGCATCCACGTACACATCTTCAGGTAACAGCTCAACCTTTACGCCCCCAAGCTATACTGGGTTGCTGTTTGATTGGAAACAATCGCCAGATAAGTTAGGTGCTCCTACATTAAAACCAAAGACTCTTTCAATTAACGTATTTGATTTATTTCCGTGGACATTAACTCCAACAGACGGGCGTCAACACATACCTAAGGTTATTATAACAGAGTACAGGCAAACACAATCAAGTGAATTGAGAGGTTACTTATACAGTATACGCGGTACGGTTAGTGATCTGTCTATAGCCAATAAGGTAGGGTCAACAGAATCTTTAGCGGGTTTTTCTCAATCTTTAGGTCAACAAGTAAAAACAGCTTCTACCATCGCCGGTCAAGGTGCAGTTGGTAATGCTATACAAACAGCTGCTAACGCTACAGTAAATGCTGCAACATCTGTTGCGACTTCAATATTAGATAAAGCTAAAAAATTCGATTTTACACCAAAAAGCCCAAGCGACTTTGCAAGTGCAATGGATCCATATGCAGGATTATATGCAGTAGAGACTACCGGGTTTGTTTATTATCTACCCTATTATACAGCTACTAATATGGTAAAAGTGGGTAATACGTGGGGCGCTCCTGGTACAGGTGTAGGTAGTGGATTAGGTAAAGTAGCTGGTGGTATTAGTAATTTCTTTAGTGGCGCTAAGGGTAAAGCTAAAAAATCTGCTACCGGTAGTGGTGCTGGTGGTGGCGGAGGAGAAGATGAAGGCTCAGGAAGAGACTTTGGTAAAGCCCTGGGCGGTATGTTTGATGTAATGGGTGGAGCAACAGACGTATTATTTGGTGCAACAGCTGGTGCTTATGGAGAAAATGCTAAAGAAGAACTTATAGCATATCAAGGTTCAGGTGAAAAAGAAGGCGCGGAGATGTCTTTTTATCTTTATAATACTCTCGATAACGGAGATGTAACACAGTTACAGAAAAACTGGGAACTTTGTTATATATTAACATATCAAAACTTACCTAATAGAAAAGGTATAAACTTTTTAGATGCACCATGTTTATATAGAATAGATATACCAGGTTATAAGCAAATACCTTTAGCGTATTTGAGCAATATATCTATACAAAATATGGGTAACACCAGACTTGTAGATTTAACAACAGGAGAAGTTGTTAATGCAGATTCAGGTGACCCTTATGTAAAGCTTATGCCAGAAGCGTATAAAGTTACACTTGGTTTTACCGGTGTACTTAAAAACACTCGTAATTTATTTTTATCTAATGCTGATCCTTCTCAAAAAGTAACAGTAACAACAAGTCTATCGGGGTAACATATGAATCAAACACCACAATTACAAAGTGAAATTAGTAGCTTACCTACACTTGAGACGTTTAGGTATGAAAACATCTTTAACGTCTATCAAAACGATAATAATAACTATTTTTATAACATTTTAGCTAAAACCAATTTTCCTAATAATATAGAACAAGCATACTACGATGTATATACTGTTCCAGCTGAAAACATGCCTTACACTTTAATATCGTATAAGCTTTACGGTACTATACTTCTATGGTGGTTAATTTGTTCAGTTAATAATACAGAAAACCCTGTTTTCAGTCCACCAGCTGGTACACAGTTAAAGTATTTGACACCGGCATATGTAAGGCTTGTTATTTCGCAATTACAAGACGTAACGTAATATATGGCTCAGCCTCCATCAACGACTAAGCTAAGGGTTAATGACCAAACATATGAGTTTGGTGTAACATTGTTTAACGCAAAAGATACTTTTTTTGCAATTAACACCTCTGCATTAGTAAAGCTTTGTATTGAAGAGGATAGCAGAGAGTGGTTTAAAAAAGGTTACTTAATTGTCAACAATAAAGAGAATATAATTGAGCGTAGACCAAATGAGTTTATCTCGTCTGCTGCTAACTACAAATTTAGAAATGATGGACGTGATCTTATATTAGTTAACATTAAACCAGTATATGATGGTGCTACAGATAGTATAGAGACAGATGCATTTCCTTCAGCTGGTTGGGAATTAAATTACATATTTTCAGTATACGATGTAGAAGATATACCAGGTAATAAACCCGATCAGAAAAATATAAAGCTTTATTTCTGGGAATTTGATTATCAACTATTTGCAGAGTCTACTTCTACAGGGTGGAATACAAACAAAATATTATACGAGCTTTATCCTACTTTAAACGGAAAATCGAGTGTGCTTTCAGATGAACAACGCAAGGTACCAACAGGAGAAGCTATTAAAAGTTTAATACAAAATACATTAAACGCAAGAAGCGGTGTACAAAAGTTTAATCAGTTTTGGGATCCAGGAGCAAGTAAAATATTTTACACACCACCAACGAATTTTAATTCTGTTGATGATTTAGATTATATTTTTCATAAGCACGTAGCGAGTAAAAAATACGGACAAATAGACGGTGATGTACCATTGCTTTATAGAGATAGATACTCAAAAGAATGGACATTAACTTCATTTGCAAATGAAATGTCGTTAGCGGTAGTTAACAAAGCTGCTGGTCCGTGGCAGTTAGAGCAATTTTATTTAACTTCTTCTACATCTACTGGGGTTATTATACCTTCTTTATTAAAGACACCTCAAACCCAGGAGTCGTATCTTAACCTGAACTTTGGTGGTAAGAGTGCAGTTAGTAATTATCAGTTTGTAGATATGTCAGCAATAGATAATGCATTTGTACTAATTAATACACCGTGTGCAAGTAATAGTATTAAAGATAAGCAGTTTAATTTAGACTATGTAGACAACTCTATTGATAATATAAAAACGTACTTTCAAGATAACTATATACAAAAGTTTTCAAACAATAGAGCACCAACTGCATTACTATCTTTAAATAAAACCAAGACACAAAATCTTTCTTTTAGACAGCCTTATTCTTATAATAGTACTAAAATTGAAAGATATCCAGATGCAAGAAACTCTATACTTAAGGCTGGTTTATTTTTAAATCAGTGCTTACACTTTACTGTACCTGGTACTACAATACGTAAATGTAACCGGTTCATTGGTCTTGATCGCTTGATAGGATCAGTTGATGCTGATTTTGATGAAAAGTTTTTAGGTCAGTGGTATCTTATGAAAGTAGAGCATGTTTTTACACAAAACAACTACGTTAATAATATTACTGCAGTAAAGCCTTTCGCGGATAAGGATACGCGTATAGCGGACGATGTACTGTAACATTAATAGTACATGGATAAATAATAACAATGGCTACTAACGTCAGAACCTTCGATTTATATAACACTAACTTTTATTGGAAAGGTTATAGTGTTACTGGTTTTGAAACTCAAGTCGGTGTAGCCCGGGCCTATTATATAGCTCAGTATTCATCTAATCCGATCGGTTCTCAAATAGACTTTTTTACATTATTAGCTGGAATCTCTTCTAATAACCCGGTTCTTAGTTTGAGTGGTACTACTATAAACAGTTTACCATACTTTTGGGGCAAATATTGGTGGGATGAAGCAATGTACTACTCTAATAGTTTAGTGTTAAGTGCAATATCACAAGTAGCTCCGTTATACTATCAGCCTTTTTCTGAATCAGTAGGTAGCTTAGCGTATATATCCTACATGAACAATCAAAGTAACGTTAATAGTGTTCCTTATAATACTATTATAGATCGCTTATTACCTGCAGGTATATCCGATACAGTAAAGTCGTTTTATAAAACAGCAAATACACTTTTTGTTAATAACATATCTAATATTGGTCCGGTAGGTACCGATGTAAACCCGAACAATAGTAATTTAATAATGGCAGATACTGACTTATCTCGTATTGTAAACACGAACTCTGCTCTTATTACAAATATTAACAGTTTATATCCGGTATTAAATAGATTTTTACCTTTTAATAACACAGTAATAGGTAACTTAATAGTACCATATAACTGGTCTACTCAAATAGAGTATGAAGATACAACAACTATAGGAGATACTACAGTTACTGTTGATCTAACCAACACAACAACAGGCAATCAAGTACAGCTCACGATGGCTGCAATAACAGCATGAAAAATTACCCATCAATATACCTCGGTGTAGTAGTAGCTAATAACGACCCGGAATTTCGTGGTCGTATTAAGGTATGGGTACCTCATGTTAATGCAAGTGTATATAACAAGTGGGAAGCTTTAAAACAAGATCGTAATTTTAAATTTCCTGGGCTTAATATAAATTCAGATTTAAGCTTAATTATAAATGACCTTAGAGACAGTTTACCGTGGGCAGAATATTGTGCTCCGGTAGCTGGAGAGAGTTCTACTGGAACGTATAATGCACATGGAGACACAGGTACAACTTCTGATGCAGCTTACCCATACAGTTTATCCGGTACTAATTTTTCTAATTCATACACGCAATTTAACTTAAACCAAGAGCGTATGGGTGAGAAGCCTGGTTTTGTATATGAAAAGTATGCTACTAAATTAACAGACGCTTTTACTAATACAGTAGCCAATAATACAAACAATATTAATCCTACTGGTGGGCAATATAGACCATCAACATATTCAAATGCAGCAAAGGGTGTGTTTGCAGTACCAAATGTAGGTGCACATGTATGGGTATTCTTTAGAGATGGTATACCTACATACCCAGTATATATGGGTGCATCGTTAGGACAAAAAGATTTCCAAAGTATCTTTGGAGCAGATGACGGTACATATCAAGATTACCCACAAACATTTGAAAGTGAGGGTAAATCGGTTAGAAATGCAAACGATGTTAATACAGAGACGTACCGCAATAAAATGGTTATTAATCAACGCGGTGCAGCGTTAGAAATCATTAACACTACAGATAGAGAACGCTTCAAGATAACGCATTTTGCCGGTGGTTTCTTAGAGTTTAACAACAAGTACAATTCTTTATTCAGTCCTAAAAACCTACAACTACTAACGCTAAGAGATAAATTCGAAACTATTAATGGACATAATAACTTGTGGGTGGGTAGAGATTTTGATAGTATTATACAGGGGGACTATTATGTAAAAACTGGTTCCTTAAACACAAGTGCAATGAACTCGTGGGTTACAGCTTACACGGCTATAGCAAACCTCTTAGCAGAACCAGAGAGTGCAAGCAATAAAAACAATCTTGCAAGTATCATAACTTCTCAAGCCAATGCATTAGCAGAAGCAGAAGCTGCACTTGGTTTTGGTGGTAATTTTATTGAAACTGTAACAAAACATAAATTTGTTAATGTTGGGTTAGTGTTTAATCAGTTTGCAAGTACAAGATACAATGGTACTGCTAAAACAATTACAGAGTATTATAATACTACAGGTAAAGTTACTACTACAATACCAGCAATAGAGTATACACACATTGATGATATGCCAGGTGGTAACTATACAGTATCCACTGGTAATAGATATAACTTATTAGTAGGTTCTGGTGGTATAGATATTAAGACAACAGGCCCAATTAATATGAGTGGTACTATAATGGCATTAGCTGGTAAGCAAGTTAATATTGCTTCATCAGACGATACCAATATTGATGGTGGTACAAATTTATCAGTAATATCTAATATAATGACATTAAGAACTCGTAACCGTCAGCAAGTAGTTGTTGATGATAATTTAGGGGTGAGTAAGAACGTGGTTATAGGTGGTGGTGCTTATATTAATGGTGAAACGTTCTTACAACACGTAACTGCACCTATAGAGTTTCAAGTTACAGAGTCTTCAACTATTATTGATAACGGAGCACAAATACTTAAACCTGGCGGTGGTACTGGCGGTAATGTTACATACGGTGATACAATAAGATTGATAATAAACCAACCACACACTCATTACTTTAAGAATATTCCACTTACACTTGTTGCAAGCCCTGCTGCTCTACAAACAGCTGCAGCTACTGTAAATGGCGGTACTGCTGCATTAAGCGCTACAGCTCCTGCTACACATTACAACTCAGTTGGTGGTAATCAAAATAGTAACCCTAACGGTCCTGTAAACGGTATACCAGGTTAAGTTGAATAATTGCGGTATTATTATATAATAATACTACATGTACGATTATCTTATAGTTGGGTCAGGCTTATATGGTTCCGTGTTTGCTCATGAAGCAAATAAAGCAGGTAAAACTTGCTTAGTGCTTGAAAAGAAAGAGCATATAGGTGGTAACATATATACAAAGAACGTAGGTGGTATACACGTACACGAATACGGCCCTCACATATTTCATACGTCCAGTAAAAAAATATGGGATTATGTTAATCAGTTTGCAACGTTTAACAATTTTGTTAATAGACCAAAAGTAGACTATAAGGGTAAGGTTTATTCATTTCCAATTAATCTGTTAACGTTGTATCAGCTTTGGGGTGTAAAGACACCAGAAGAAGCAATTGAAAAGCTTCTTGCAAGTAAAGTAAAAATAGATAACCCACAAAACTTGGAAGAGTGGTGTTTAAATGAAATAGGTACAGAATTGTACGAAACGTTTATTAAAGGGTATACTCAAAAACAATGGAAAACTGATCCTAAAGAGTTACCAACGTTTATTATTAAACGAATTCCAATTAGAACTAACTTTGATGATAACTACTATTTTGATACATATCAAGGTATTCCTGTAGGTGGTTATACACAAATTATAGAAAAAATGCTTTCCGGTATTGAAGTAAAACTCAATACAGATTATTTAGCTAATAAAGAATCCTGGGATAAAGTAGCTAAAAAAGTACTTTATACTGGGCCTATAGATGCATACTTTAATTACCAGTTTGGAGATTTAGATTATAGAACTACAAGTTTTGAGCATGAAATGGTACCCATTAAAGATTACCAAGGTAATGCTCTTATTAACTATACGGATGTTAATGTACCTTATACACGTATAATTGAACACAAGCATTTTGATCCAGTAAACGTGCCGCATACTTTGATTACAAGGGAGTATCCAGAAGATTGGAAACGTGGTTTGACTCCGTATTATCCAATTAACAACGAAAAGAATACTAAAATATATAACCAATATAGAGAGCTTACTAAAACACTTCCAAATGTACTATTTGGTGGTAGATTAGCAGAGTACAAATACTATGATATGCATCAAGTTATAGCAGCTGCTTTACACGATTTTGAAAAGGAAAACACTGGTATTCTTAACACACTTAAATAATTAACTTTATGGCTAAAACGACTAAACCTCAAGCTTCAAAAACTACAAGCAAGAAAAAACCTGTCAGGGATGCTGCAGTAAATACTCCTGAACCGATTAAAGTGCCAGAGCCTGTTAAAGCTCCTACACCGAAGAAAAAATCACAAAAAGCAAAGCCTCGTATCTTTGTACAGTTTGCATCTTATAGAGACCCTCAGTTGATACCCACAATTGAAGATATGTTAGCTAAAGCAGCTAACCCAGAACAATTTTCGTTTGGTATTTGCTGGCAATACGGGCCAGATGAAGACCCTAATGTGTTTGATGGTAAAGAAAATTACAGAGTTATCAAAAAACCATACACAGAAAGTGAAGGTTTAGGTTGGGCACGTGCACTAACTAATACACTTTATGACGGAGAAGAGCTAACACTACAATTAGACTCTCATCATCGCTTTGCACAGGATTGGGATAAAATGCTTTTAGAGGATTATGAACAAGCATTAACAATGTCCTCAAAGCCAATTATTTCTACCTACTGTACACCATTTAATCCTGAGCAACCAATTACTGATACTGCACCTTGCTTAATGTCTCAGTATGAGTTTAGTTCAGATAAGTTACTCATGAGTATGCCGTATTATATTCAAGACTACAAGACTCGTACTCGTGTAATTAAGGCTCGTACTATTAGTGGTCACTTCTTCTTAGTAAACGGTAAATTCATTGAAGAGGTACCTTATGATCCTGATATCTATTTCGGTGGTTATACAGAAGAAACCACTATGAGTGTTAGGGCATGGACGCGGGGTTACGACTTCTTTAGTCCTTACCGTCAATATATTTGGCACGAATACACTCGTAACTACCGTGTAAAACACTGGGACGATCATGGTAAGGAACGTTTTACAGGTAAAACATCCGGTGAAAGAGATATCTATGCCCGTGACAAGACCCGTCAAATATTCCAGCAAGAAGACCACGGGATTGAACTCGGCATTTACGGTTTAGGTAATGTACGTACTTTAAGAGAGTACGAACTATTTGGCGGGTTCGATTTTAAGAACTGTAGAATACAGGACTTTACTTTAAAAGTAAATGAACCACCAAATCCACCAGATTACGATTCTCAATTCATATCTAAAGAATATAGAATTCAATGCGAGTGGGATACAAAGCAATTCTTAATTGAAAACCAAAATGATTCAATAAACTTTTTGACATTTGGTATTGAAACACAAAGTGGTGTTAACTTATATAGAAACGATTTTAACCCTCAAATGCATCCGGATTATACTTCTTTTGCTAATTTTAGACATTTAGCACATTTTAGAAGTCTGGATAAACCTTTTAAAATTGTTATGTATGCTAACTGGAAAAATAAAGGTTGGGGTCAAAGATACGAACAACTATTACCAGTAAGTTTAACAAATAACGCATAATAATGAGAATTGCATTTATATTAATCGGTAACAGCCGGAGAAGTAACTACTTAGATGGAGACACGCTACGCTATGGTATGGGTGGTGGGTCTGGTACTGATACAAGTACTATAGTAGTTGCAGAACAGCTGGCAGCTAACGGCCATGAGGTAGTTGTCACTTCTGATAAACTTGAACCAGCACTTGAAGAAAGCTATGCACAAGAAGGCATTCACTTCAATCCTGGTAAAAGAGTGAGAGGTGTGTATTATACTAATCAAGACTTCGAAAACATTGTTAATAGGGATTTCGATGTTGTTATAAGTAGTTTATGGTTTCAAGATTACGATAAGCTACCTATTACAGTATCTAAAGCTATTATATACTGGTGCCATATGCAATGGATATATGGTATTGATCATATTATAAAATATGCAAAAACCAATAATTTAAAATTAGGCTTTGTTAATATTTCTCCGTGGGAAAGAGACCAAAACAACGGTACAATACAGCATGCGGTTTCTCAATACTCTAACACTACATCTACATTAATACCTAACCCAGTAATGGATGACATTATTAATGAAGTGTTAGAAAGTAAACCTACAAGAAAACCTCATAATTTTGTGTTCCATGCTGCTTGGCCACGTGGTGGGGATGTTGCTATAGAAGCAGTAAGACAGTTAGATATGCCTGATAAAGAGTTTCATGCATTTGACTATCTACTGGTAGTTCATCCTCATGGGGATACGTTCTTCTTTAATCATAACGGGGTTGATAAAAGAACACTCTTTACACAAATAGCAGAGAGTGAATACTTTATATACCCTCTTTATACACCATACAAGGATGTACACAAAGACACGTTCTCCTGTGTAGTAGCTGAAGCAATTGCTTTAGGTGCTATACCAGTTACTTACCCATTAGGTGCTTTACCAGATAATTTTGAAGGCTACTGTGCATGGATTGATTTCCCTGCTGGTGTTGATCCTGCTGCAATGCAAAAAGAATCATTATCAAAAGATGAAGAAGGTAAATTTAAAGATAACATTCAAAATATAGTCAATAAGATTAACTACCTTGAAGCTAACCCACAAATTAAAGAAGAAATACGTGCAAAAGGTAAAGATTATATATTAGGTCAGTTTAATGCTAAGAAAGTAGGTCAAATGTGGGTTGACTACATCAATCAACTTACTACTTAAATGAAGATAAACGAATTCTTTCAAAAAGGGTACTATTTAAATCTCGATCGGAGAACTGATAGAAAGGCTCAATTCGAAGCTGAAGCTAAAGCTATCGGACTTGAAGGTTGGTTTGAACGCTTCTCTGGACTTGATGGTGCAAGTGATTCATATGATTATGTACCCCCACCCCATGAAATGCCTTACATTAAGAAAGCTGCTGCAAGTAGTGAATCGTTTTACAATTTATACAAAAAAGCTTGCGAAGACGGCCACGAAAGAGTATTAATATGTGAAGATGATATGCTTTTTTATAATGGTGGTGAAGAAACAGGTTTACAAATAGTAGAAAAAGCTTTAGATCAATTACAACAGTTTCCAGATTGGGACTTAGTGTATTTTGGTGGGTATGTTAAAGATAAGATGACCCGACAAGTTTCACCTAACCTTCTCCGTGCTGATTGTATGATAACAGCTCATGCAGTAGGGTATAATAGAAAGTCTTTCGAAAAATTACTAAAGTATGTACCAAGACAGGATTGTATATACGATGAATGGTTATCTGCACGCCCTCAAATTATAAAGTATCTGGTATACCCAATGGCAGTTATACAGCAACACGGTGTAAGTGATATAGATGCATGGGGATACTCACCTAATCTCGATAACTGGAAAAAAGCATACTCTGAAATTATAATAGAAAAATGAAAATAAACGAATTCTTTCAAAAAGGATATTACATAAACCTTGATCGTCGGCCTGATAGAAAAGCCGAGTTTGAAGCTGAAATGAAAAAAGCAGGGCTTGAAGGCTTTTTCGAAAGAGTGCGTGGTATTGATGGAGTGAATGAACCTGCAGAATTAAAAAAACATAACTACTGTGGTGCTACATTTGCAAGAATATTTAAAATGGCTCAAAAAGCGGGCTATGAACGCTTTATTATATTTGAAGATGATGCACAATTCTATGATAGAGATGGTATAAGTGCAATTGAAATTGTAGAAAAAGCATTAGATCAAATACAACAGTTTCCAGATTGGCACATGCTGTATTTTGGTTGCTACACTTTCGGTAAAGAATTACAACAAGTATCTGAAAATCTTTTAAAAGCAAATGAAATACTAACACTACATGCATGTGGGTATAATAGTACAGGAATGAAAAAATTCTTGGAATATGATCCTTTTTTTCATTGCCCTGTTGATGGCTGGTTAGGTGAACGGCTTGAACTTAACAAATATGTTGCATACCCATTAGCTGTAATACAAAGAGAGAGTAAAAGTGATTTAGATGCATGGGGGTTTGCTCCTAACCCCCATCACTGGGAGACAAACTTTATTAAAGGTAAAATAATAAAGCAGTTCTAATATGAATGAACTGGTTGTAGTATCAAGGTACCGGGAAGATATAAGCTGGGTGCAGGGTTCTAAGCACCCGTTTATAATATATGATAAATCAGAAGTACCTTTAGATATAACAATACCAAGACCTAATACTGGTAGAGAAGCAGAAACTTTATTACACTATATCATTACTCATTACGAGCGTTTACCTGATATAACTATATTTCTACAAGGGGATCCTCGAGGTAACCCACCTGTAATACCATATGAAACGATATTACAAGGCATTAATACACCTCATGCTCCTATTTATATGCCGTTTATAGACGCATTAAATATCAGTAAGCCAGATTTTGTTTCGACTATGTGGGAGTTAAAGCCGTACAATTACGAAGTTGCACTTGAAATTACAGCATTACTTCGAGGTTTATTCAATATAACGGAATACGATAAACCCGTACTTTATCCTACAGGTGTAGAATGTATCTTACCTAAAGAAAATATACTGTGCAGACCATTAGAGTTTTATAAGCTCTTACACGAAAGATCGTTCTTGTCTGGTACCAGATCCTGGCATTGGTGTGATCCTAATGACTTACAAAAGCGTGTACAGTTTAGAAAATACGGTATAAGTGCATATGCTTTCGAACCTCTGTGGGGGGCTATTTTTAATCCTGAAATTAAAATAAATAAAAACTATAAAGAACTTATATGAAAGAAAAATTCACACTTTCCTCTAACTACGTAACTTGTCACATGATTGGTCGGTTAGGTAACCAGATGTTTCAAATTGCAAACGCATATGCACAATCATTAAGACATAACCGTCAACTGGTTTTACCCATATGTGACACTTCTGTAGGTGATTATTATGATACAGTACATAGAAAATTAGATTTTTTAATTGACAATGCACCTTCTGCAACACCTGAAGTGCATACAATTAATGCAACCTATCATTATACTGAGTATAAACCGCATGATACACTACCAACTGTGTTTAGAGGGTACTTTGAAACAGAAAAATACTTTAAAGACAAGTCAGAAAACGTAAAACAGTTATTCGGACCTACAGAGTCGTTCGTAGAAAAAGCACTACGGGAGTATCCGCAATTAGCTAATGGTACAAATGCTGTTATAAACGTGAGAAGAGGTGACTTTTTAACATTTCCTACACGTCATCCTGTTGTAACTAAAGAGTATTTGTATAAAGCTGCTGAAATGTTACCAAAAGTTGATACTATTTTTGTAGTTAGTGATGATTTAGACTGGTGTAAACAGAATTTAAGCTTCCCTAACACAGTTTTTGTCGATTATACACGACACGAAGCATTATGGTTCTTGTCGTTATGCCAAAATTTCGTAATTTCTAACTCAACTTTTACGTGGTGGGGGGCATATTTATCAAAAAACCCCAATAAGACTGTTATAGCCCCTGGGGTTTGGTTTGGTCCTGACATCTTACGGGATGTAGACCCGAAAGATGTAGTGTGTGAAGGTTGGAAAGTATGCCCCGCTGTTTATGACCCTGCAGGGTTTATACTACCAGCCTGATTTTTTGGTGTCTTCTTTTCAGAAACCGGCTTTTTTTCAGCCGGTTTATCTTTTTTGAAGATTAAGTCCCAATTATTACCGTATTCTTCTTGAGAAACAGAATAAGGACGTGGTTTTGAGCCTTTTCCTGACATATTAGCTCCTTGGTAGGACGTTATTAGTGGTTACGATAAGAATAGGCTCTTTAGTCTTAATGCTAACATTATAAGGTTTAAAGAATTTGTTTCCTACGTTAGCAATTGCTTGACCAATTGAAGATACTGGGTACTTTTGACCCTTTTTAGATGCATTAAAGTTATATGCACCCTTCTTAATACAGTCAACTACGTCACGTACGTCTTCATCTTCTGGCATTTGTAATACCCACCCTGTAAGATCTTTATTAATAATACCAGTTGTATCAGAAACAAGCATAACATACTGTTTCTTTACCTTGGGTTCATCAGAATCTTCAGATTCATCAGGTGTTTCGGTTGATTCTGCTTCAGAAGTAGCCGTTTCATCAACTGCTACTGTTGCATTACTTAAAAGATCAAGAATCTCATCAATAGTTTCTTGATTCTCTACAGTTTTCTCTAAAGCGGCAATAACAGCCTGTAATTTAACGTATTGTTCTTCACTCATATGTTTTTTAAAAGTTATAATACTATGTTAACATATTTTACGCTTTAATCAAGTTTTTAATTATGGATTTCCCACATTTTAACAAAGAATATCCAATAGTATTCATAAAGATACACATTGTACCCGGGTATATTCTACAATTAGTATAAATATAATTAAATCTATATGAAATTTCAAGCTTTAATGGAAAGTTACGGTATGTTAAAACAAACTAAACGGTTGTTTTATCCAAGAAATCTTAGTTTGTCAGATAAATTTACAAAGGCACTTAAAGAAGAGCTATTGCTTCAAGAAAAAGCCGGTATACCACCAGAAAAGTTTGCTCAAAAGCTTAATAGAGCTATTATATTCCTTGTTGAGGAACATAAAAAAAACCTCTCACCGAAGTAAGAGGTTTTAATATAATTAATTGTAATTTAGATTAGAACTTGTAGGAATAACCTACTGTATAACCTGTTACTTGAGTTGCTGAACTTGTAATATCGCCACGTTGTGCGAATAAGTCAGCTTCTAAACCTTTCCAAGCAAGACCAAGACCTGCATCTGCATACTTCTTGTTTAGTTTGAGAGCAGCAATTGTTGGTGCGCCTGGATCATTAAAACCAAGACCGACAGCAGGAACAACTTTTAAGCCATAACCAACGCCGATTGGAAGACGTAGATTTGCTTCGTAGTTGTTGCTACGGTTCTTTGAGTCATTAAGTGCAATACCATCCCATACAACGGTACCACCAAAGAGCTTACCATCTAATTTAACGAATGGTAGTGTGTCATTGGTTAGTCCACCAACCAAGGTTTCTGTACCTTGAGCGTGACGGAGTTGAGCACCTAATGTAAGGTTAGCAAGACCTGATGTAAAAACGTAACCAGCTGTTAAGTAGGTACGCTTTAAACCGGAAGCATCTGTGCTTGCAGTTGTAACTGATTTACCAGCTACTGTAGCGGTACTGTACTTCGTTAAACCGTTATAACGGCTAAACGTTTCAACAGCTAAGTCAACGCTATATACATCAAGACCAATACCAGCAGTGATATAATTTGTGCCAGTTACTGCGCCTTGTTCAATAAGCTTAGAATCAAAACCAGCATTTACGCTAACACCTTTGACAGGTGATAGTACTGTTGCTGTTTGAGCAACAGCTGCTACGGTTAATGATACTAACGCGAGGAATGTTAATAGTTTCTTCATACTCTATATTTATATATTATTTGTAAAAAATATCTACTTTAATGTTGTTTTTTTCGGGAAAGGATTTTTAAAGCCAACTCGGGCCCTTTTGTCCTTGCTTGATTCCCATTACTTTACGCACTAAAAGCTTAAGATAGAAATAAGCTGTCAAACCAATTGAAAGTAATAAAAGTTTATTGCAGTCACCTTTTATCTTACTTGAACCAATACGATACACTACGTTTAACTTTCTACCAGTTTCGTGTTTTGCATTAGTAAGATCAACCGTACTACCGGAATAGTCTTGATCAGACCAATTGTCTACAAGTATATCTGCATTCATTCTATTACCTGCTCCTTTTAGTGTGCCATTAATAGTAACGTTACAATTACCCTTTACACTAAAAATCTGATTACCAATATTAGATGTAGAGTTACCAAATGTACCAGTAACTGTAGCTGTTACATTGTTGTTTGCATCTACTGTACATTCACTACCTTGATCAACTACTAAATTATCTAATGCAATATTAGCTCTATCAGCAAGTTTGAGAATGCTTGCATATTGAGTGGGGTTGTCAGGTAAAAAAACAGTACTGTTGTCAGTTGGTGCGGGTACCTGTTTAATATCAGGGCTTCCTGCTTTAAGAGACCAAACACAATTGCCTTGTAGGTCGCATGCATATGAAAGATAGTTAACGTCTATTGAAGTCGATTTACTCATAATAAACTATTTATACTAATGTTTCATTAAATAAAGAAACCCGACTCAGATTGCTCCAAGTCGGGCGTTATTTTTCTAACTTATAGTATTAAAATAGATGTTGGTGCGGGGCTGAGATAGCTTCTTTCCAAGCTGCCTTAAACCCTACCCAAAACTTTTTAACACTTTCAACGAACTTTGTTTTTGTCTTACTGTTACCTATCTTATAGTCCTCGTATGCGAGTCTAACAAGACCACCAACAGCAAGATAACTTGTTATGATTAATACTTGCATATGTGTTGTTTTGTTGAGAACCGCAGCCCGGGGGCTTTGGTTGTTATGCTGGATAATGTCACCAGCACAAATACTTACTTAAGTTTCTTATATAATAATAAGAAAATCCATAGGGATAAACTATCACTTCTATTTGGATTAAAGATAATTGTAACGGCTATAGGTTGCAAGCTCGAGTGCCAATTCGTTGATACCGTGAGCAGAAAGGTGAAAAAAGCTCACATCCTTGATCCCTATAGTGTCACCTTAACAGCCGTAAAGTGGTGGACCTGAGGGGAGTTGCACCCCTGTGTTCCGTAACGTTCTTATCAGTTTCTACAAGCTTAGCACTATTAATAAAATGTATACCCATAGTGCTGATATACAAGTTGTTTGGTAGTGTTCCTGCTATTCTACTACCATTGAATAGTCAGTCTCGCTGAATGACGGTTATAATATATAGCGAGAATCTATACTACAACCGATCGAGCTTAAGCAGCTGCGAGTGCGAAGCTATCGCCGAATGAAAGAGATTCTTTCACAGCAGCGACTGCGTTCTTGAGGCTTTGAATAATGCCGTTTGTTTTTGTAGTAATTTATAAAGGATTTACTAATCCTGCTTGCTTCTAATACATCTGCCACAGAGTCGAATCTGGTACAGGCCCATTAAAATATGTTAAAGAACAATAAGTAATATAATATATTTACTATGAATAGCAACTTAAAACTGTTAGCAGAACAATATCAGTTAATTTTAGAAAAACGAGTTCAACCTGATCCTACTACAGAAGAATCACTTAAACAATTTTTAAAAAAACGTTTAGCTGGAGCAGAAAAAATTGCTAACAGTTCTGAACATAAAGGTGGGTTTGCAACACTAACAGCAATACATTACGAGGCTAAACTTAAGCCGTATAAAGAATGTAGTAAGATGGAAGATGATCCTAATAATGACTGCGATACATGTAACGCTCATTATAAGAAAATGGTAAAAGAATTGCATGCTAAATTAGCAGACATAGATAAGTTATCTCAAAAAGAATTTCAATCTCTTATGGGAGAGATGGAAGTGTATGGGGAAGTTTATATACGGGCTACTAAACCAAAAAGTTTAAAAATTTAAATTGGAGCGGGAAAAGGGACTCGAACCCTCAACATCCACCTTGGCAAGGTGGTGCTCTACCAATTGAGCTATTCCCGCGCTTACTTTGTACAATGAGCTACATAATAGCCATTCCACCAAAATACTTTATCTCCTGTAATTTCTGGGCCCCAAACACCTTGTTTTGTAACTGGGTATGCTGGTAAATGTACATCGTATAATACCTTTATGCCTTTATCTCTTATAGCATCTTGTGTACCACGCTGTACCTCTTCCCAATTATAGTCATCTACTATTAATATAAACTCATTCGCCAATGTATCATAATAGTTAGCTATAGCTTTGTATTGAGATTGGTAGCTGTGCTCTCCATCATAAAGATATGTGTTGATATTTTTAATTTTAAAATCAGCTGGGTTAATACCAAAGCAATCACAATCAAGAAAGTTTACTCTATTTTCGTAATCTAAAAACGTTCTGCAATTCTTTTGAAACTCTTGACGTGGTCCATTGAACTGAATAAAATTATCAATAGCTGTATGGTACTCAGGGGTATTGTTATACAGTGCTGAGATAGTTGTTGATCCTTTCCATACGCCAGTTTCAAGGTACCGAGCTGTATTGCCCTGTAAAGAAATAATATTGTTAAGTAAATGCCTTATTCTACTACTGGACATACCTTCCAGATCGAGAACTTCTTGTGGTAGTTTTGAAACTCCAACGTTGGCGTTATCTACCGATTTTTTAATAATTTCTGTATATGTCATTTTTAGCTACTTTTGTGATGTAACCAACTATTTTCTCTATAATCAAATATGTAATTGTTAGCTCCAAAATATTGATCAATAGCACGTCTTACTGAATCATCCTTTACGTCGTGACCACCAATATAACCGCCGACTTTTATTTTAGGAAACCATGCAACCAAGTCTTGAATAACTGCTTCAAATACATGGTTAGCATCAATAAAAACAAAATCTAAAGATTTATCAGCGTATTTAGCAGCAGCTTCAATTGAAGTACTTCTAATAGGGTTAGCATATTGTCTTACTGGTGTTGTATTCTCTAAAAATAAATTATAAACAAAATCCCCCGGGTTGTCAGGTAATTGTTTCATAAACAAACCATCTGCTACATAACCAGACCACTCGTCAACGCAATCAAATTTAATATCTTTACCCGAGTTAGCTATTTCTACGCCCATATAAGATGCAGATGCACCCATCCAACAACCCACTTCAACAAAATGTGAACCAGACGAGTGAATAGATACCATGCCGGTATATAATGTAGGAAACGAGAACCAGCCTGGTACTTTATAGTGATAATGATCCATTTTATAAGATATATTAACGAAATAGTTGTTTAAAATCAACAAAATCGTTTTCAATACCTTCATAGTATTTATCTTGTTTATATATCTCTAATATCCGATTGTGCTCGTAGTTAGTTGTTAATATCCATTTAGGTTCTTCACCCTTCAACATTATAACGGTGTAATCTTTCCCGTTTTTAGATGCTCTACGTATTAAGACCATATTGTTATTTATATTACTGCCCGACCTGGATTCGAACCAGAACTAAGCGAGTCAAAGTCGCTTGTGCTGCCATTACACAATCAGGCAAAAAATTGGTACCCCCATCCGGATTCGAACCGGAATACTCGCAGTGAAAGTGCGATAGACTAACCATTATCCTATGAGGGCGAAAGGGACGGGAGCATCGCACTCCCGAGAGGGTTTTGTTCCGAAAACCCCTAAAGAAGATGTACAAAATGGTGGGTACACTTGGACTCGAACCAAGGAAGCCGAGAGGCAGCAGATTTACAGTCTGCCGTAATTGCCGCTATACGATATACCCAAAAAAATGGAGCCCCAGACCGGACTTGAACCGATGACAGGCTGTTTACAAAACAGCTACTCTACCAACTGAGTTACAAGGGCACTATAAAGAACTATAAAAAAACCTTAAGCTTAATGCCTAAGGTTTAAAGTAAAAAACTGACTGATACTTTAGACCTTAGCGCCCGAATAACAACGTTCCCAATATGATTGAGTCATTGTTATTTGCACTGTAGGTTGTTGTGTCATTAAAAATATTTACTATAGTATCGTTACTTTTTAGTAAACGTCAAGCTTTTTTGTCTTACCCTTAGCTTTTGGTGTAACTTTTTCAAGAAGAAGTGTTTCTTTTTTAGGTGGTGTTGCTACATTACCGTTTATTAAATCATAAATTTGTTCGGGTGTCTCTTCAACTTCCCAAACTCCATGGGGTGGACAGTGTATAGTAGTAACGGTCTCAATTGTACCGTCATCGCGTGTAACTTTGTTGGTTATCGCGTTTACAAGAAAGTCAGTATTAATCAATACAGTTAGCCCTTTATACTGAGGAAAGGAGTTAGTCAATTTAATGATCATATATGTATAATAACAGTTCTTTTCAATAAGTCAACTAAAACTTAACATCTCCTACCCCTATGTTGTTGCCGTTGCGTTGTATAAGCAATACACGTTTTGGTAGGTTTTCTTCAGCTATAAATTTTCTTGCTATCTCTACAGCACTATTCGAGTCGGTATATTTTGTTGCTTTATTAATATCACGCATCCATGTACCATCACTATAAAAAAGCCCTTCCTCAATAGGGTTACGAGCATTCATATATTTTATAGATGCGTCCATTACTACAAATTCTGAGTTCATTATTATAAATTAATCACCTTACATAATTCATCAAGTGAATTAACCATAACATCTGCTAACCCAGCATCGATAATTTCTTTACCTACATAATAGCTATATTCAGAAGCAAGACTATGTTCTCTGTGTTTATAGCCATAATCTAATAGTATATCTGCTACATAATGTTCTTGTTTCTCTTGGTACTCCATTTCGCTTTTCTGTACTTTATGTGGCATCTCAGATAATGTGTATATTGATCCGTGCATCATAGCTACAGCACCTGGCATAACAATACGTTTACCTTTCGTACCCGCTGCAAGTATCAATGTAGTTATACTTTGTGCGTTTGAAGGAACCAATACAGCTACATCTGATCTTAGTAGCTTAAAAGAGTTAACAATAAACAAGCCATCTTCAACACTACCACCAAAAGAATTGATGATTACAAGTATATCTTTGTCTGATTTCTTGTCTAACTCAAAAAGCTGTTTTACCAGTTCAATAGAATTGATTTCAGTAACTTCTCCGTTAAGAAAAATTACCCGATCACTTCCAAGCGTTTTAACTGTTTTTCGATTTGTAGGCATTTGATGTTATTGAGGTTTTTTTCTATTTCACGAGCGGTTTTAATCTTTATCATTAAAGCATCAGTACGAATATTAACATAATCTTGAATATCTAAAGGTTTGATATACTTCATACCTTCTTGACTGTCAAAGACTATGCCTCTATCTTCGCATTTATCAGCTATAATGTTAACAGCTTCTAATAAAGCTGCCCATCGAGCAAATTCGTAAAGTGATATCTTATTTGTAGTATTAGTTTCCATTATTAAGTGAAATTGTATTAAGTGTGGGTGCGTCGTAAATAGGATCGGTGACTAAAGCAGTCTCTGCAACTAAATAAACAGAATTTTTAGCACCACAAAAACCACAAGTGAAGCGATTTTCTTGATCTGTACGCACTATTACGTCGCTTTCTTTTTTACAAGATGCGCAAACAGCTTTAACCGTGTTTCTTTGCGCTAACTCAGCCTCTTTTAGTCTAATCATTCTCATATCACGTGCTGCTTTGTACTCTAAGAAAGCATTAGACACGTAAGATACTAAAAACTGAGTAACAAATGCTATTGCAAACCACATCCAAAAGGGGTAGCCGAATAGCTTAACAATGCCACCTACAAGCGCAGATATAACCACCGTTACGCTCAATGACGTTAATAATAATTTAAGTTTTTCGTTCATAAGACCGCTATTAAAGCGAACTTATTAACGAGGTGCAAGAGAAAAAGCTTTTAATTCTGCAGCTAAATTTTTACATTCGACCATTATTCCGTTTAATTTTTTACGGAAGTGTTCGAGTTTTGCTTCTCTACCCTTAAAAAATGGTAATACTGCTGCGTCTCGTGCTTTGTTTCTGATGTCTTGCGCCTTTAAATAAAGATCTGCAAGTTCTCTGACAGTATCTTGCATCGGAAACGGTAAATTTTCAGGTGTTTGATTTTCTTTTGTTTTATTTTTAAGTTCCTCAATTCTGTTCAGTGTAGGAACTGTATCTCTTGCAAATTCATACGGAGATGACGTTTCTGGTTTACCACCAGTCATACCACCTGTTTCATAACTTGATTCTTTAATTTGCACACCCTTTTTACTGGTGTGGGTTATTACTTCATCAAGGATTTTCTTAGTTTTTCTTGTTTTCACTGTTAACAATACTTACTACTCCGTTTAAGAATCTACTGTTACATCTTGGACAAATCCAATTAGCTTCTGTAACAATGTCTTTACCTCTTCTTACTTGTGTAACACGTGGGTGAACCGGACCTGTACCACATGTTGAACAGGTTGCTGGACGTGGTTCTATTGTATTTTGTAACATAGACAAATATTTACTCAAATGACTTGAAATACCCAGCTAAAACATCACTATTGGATGTCTTATTAAAAGAAGCTTGCCAATTACTCATTTTATCAATGATGGAATTGAACTCTAAATCAGTGCAATGAGTAAGAAAGCTACTAAAATCCGCTTTAACGTTTTTTGCATTAAATAGCTGTTCTTCGTAGAGTTTTATCTCGTTTGGATGAGTAGCAAACCCGTATGTTAAGCTAACAAGCGGCATATTTAATGAAACTTGTGCGTTACATTGTTCTCGAGATTTAGCATCTCCTGCAACAAATAATTTTGCTAATTTTTGCCCTCTAACTTTCCCTACTCCTTCGATACCTGGTATATTATCTGATTTATCACCAACTATACACTTGTAATAAAGGAATTCTTTTGGGTTTAATCCGTAATAATCTTCGAAATTACTAACATCTACAAGAAGCTTTTTAATTGGGCTATATAGGGATATACTCTCATTAACCAATTGTGCAAAATCGTTATCAACACTAACAATAATTTTCTTTCCTTCTATATTCTCACTTAACCAGCTGATAACATCATCTGCTTCTAATTCTCCAGGAAATATATTCTTTATACCAAGTGTTTTTGTAATTTTAATGATACCATCAGCATCATCATATACTGCTTTGTTGCGTACTTGATCTCTTCCTGCTTTATATGTGCCTTCCATTAACGTATTACGAAAATTAACAGCCCCTTCAGTTAATTTCTTGTCCCAAGCAATATACACGTCATCAGCATTAAACTGATCTACGTATGATTTAATTGTTTTGAGAAACGTAAAAGTGCTTCCAACGTTTACACCTTTCGAATTAATTAATTGACGGCCAGTATTATTAGCCACCCAGTGAGTTCGGTGAAGGGTATTATTCCCGTCGATTAATAGCGTTATTTTTTTGGACATCGGTGGCTTTAAGGTTGTATTCTGCTAAACAGACATTATATACTTTTTCAGGTAAAACATCTACTGGTTCTACAACTTTATTTTGTAACCCCCAAGTAAAATCCTTTAATGGAATAGTACGAATATTTTTATCCGGTAAAGAAAAGAATATAACATTATTCTTTTCTTGTTTTATTTTTAAAAACCACTCTCCTTTATATTGTCCTTTAAGAACAATATAAATACGTCTACGTTCTGGTAAAAACTTAAGCTTAAGCTTAGTCAGTATTGTTGTAACCATACGGATCAGTACCACCGGAGTTGGCAATATTTTGATTGATCTTGTACATTACACGTCTAAAGCGTTCTAATAACGCGTCGTGTTCTGCAGTTGATGATGCAGAAACCATTTCAACGGGATTATTATTAATATCATAGCCGATTAGCATAAACGGACCCATAAACTCTTTAATTTGGTTTTCAAGAGCTAAGATTTCGTTTTGCTTATCCTTTATAATATTAGTTTTTACTTTAGAAAATTCAATTTGAGCGTGTAGTATTAGATCTCTTATCTTTTTCTGTTCGTCAGATAGAGTTTCCTTAGGTAATCCTGATGGCAAAGAAGAAGAGTCTAATTTAGCTTTCTTCTTTAGAAAATTCTTTTTAGTAACCTTAGAATCTTTTTGTTCTTTGCTCACCATTATTATTTAGTGTCTCGCTCAGCGGAAGCAACAAAATCATAGAACTCTTTACGAGTTTGCGGTTCGTTCATAAAATCCCCTGATAATTTAGAAGTAATCATAGCACAACCATGATGCTTTACACCACGATGGCAAGCACAGGTATGAGCACACTTAAGAATAACTGCTACACCTTGATTACCAGTACATAGTTGATCGATAGCTTGATGTACCTGTACTGTTAAGCCTTCTTGTATCTGAGGACGACGTGCATAATGCTCTACGATACGATTTAGCTTAGATAGACCAATAACTTGACCGTTTTTATCTGGTAAATAAGCTACGTGAGCAACACCAGTAAAAGCTAAATGGTGATGAGAGCACATAGACACTACAGGTATGTTCATTTGACTAACAATGCCATCATAACCGTCTGAAGGGAACGTAGTAATCTTTGGTGGTCCCTCGTAGCAACCTTTAATAAGATCGCATACATATGCTTTAGCTACACGACGAGGTGTATCGGCACTGTTGACGTCATTACGCCAATCAATACGTAAAGCATCAAGGAACGTTGAATAAGCTTCAGTCGCTTTATCAATAATAGCTTTCCTATCTTCTTCTGTAGTAATCATACTACTATTAGCTGTAGGAAGCGTTGGGTGTTTAATCTCTTGTGACATATTTAAAAATTATCGTGTTTGATATAGTTCAGTTTTATTGTTAATTCCGTATTTTACTAAATAGCTTATTATAACCTCAATTGAGTCGGTTTTCAACTTAAACTTTTCAGGAATAAATTGTCCACCATCATAAAACTCAAAAAACGTTTCTCCAAACATACCTTCATGGTTAACATAGCAGGTACAAAATACTGATGCATTACCTGGATCAATCATAACAGTCCAGGAACGAGGATCAGCTTCTCCGTATTCATCAAAAATCTTATAGACCATGTAACCAGAGTCTTTAAGTCTTTTTATAAAATAGCTTTGAGTTGTTAATTTATTAGCCATTATTTAACTAACCCCGATATAATAAACTTAAATTCAGTTTCAGGTGTAGGTTTTACATAGAATGACATAATCTTTAATTTAAGATTAATACCCACTCTTGCAGTATCAAATTTTACGCCTGTTAATACTCTAAAAATATCTAAATTAAATGGTATTACTTGTGTTAGTGGTTGACCTTCTATTCTATCAGTTACTTTAAGTGATACGCTATCAGTATTAGCAGATTCTTTATCACCTAATTCGCAATACACTCCATCAGGTTGACCGTATAGGTATATCTTGTTAGTTTCAGTAGTAAAGGAACTTGCTTTAAGTATTTCTTGTAGTTTTCTATACTCAATATCAAAAAAAGTATCGAGTTGTAAAGCCTCTACTTTATCTTTCTTAATTGAAGCCTTAGGAACAGCTGTATCATCTAAAAAGTGATATTTAAATTGAATAGAATCAGATTTATGTAAAAGGTGATTACTATTAATTTTAAAAGTAATATTATCATCTTCAATACAGTCTACAACTCTTAAGAGTTTCTTAATATCACCTATATTGAGGGATTGTTCCGTTTCAACATCTAAAGCACAGTTGTATTTACCTAATAAGATAATACTTGTATCAGGTTTATTACATAGTACATACAGGCCTTCTTTAGTGACCTTAATACATGCTACGTCTACAGCTTTACTGATAATGTTTAAAAAATTATCGGCAAAATCTTTTTTAGCCAGCTTGAGTTCCATTTGTTATCTTCGGTTTTTTTTTATTATTAGCGTCAACTAACATGTTAATTTTATCTGTTAACATATTAACCTTATTCTCTAATTTATCAATAGCGTTTATGATATCTTCATAACGAGCTTGTTTGTTTAAGTCGAACTCAAGTTGATTAGGATCAAAAAACGGTTGTTCAACCGGTTGTACTTGTTGTTGTACTATTGGTGGTGTAAAGAGTTGAGGTGCTGGTTGTTGAACAGCTTGAGGTGCAGGCTGAGGTATATATGGTTGTTGTACTGGTTGTGGTGGTCGTTGAGGTGTTTGAACTACTCCCATAGCCTTAGCAATACCTGAAGGCATTACTTTAGACATATCCACATCAGTAACCTTTAAGGAATCACCGATAGCATTCTTTTTAATGCCACCGATATCATTAGACACCATTTTACCAAGCATAGCAATAGCAATCATTTGCTCTTGCGTTAAGCCTTGAGTTTGAGCAGCTAATTGTTCAGCTTCAGCATCAGACATAGCAGGTGCAGCAGGTCTTTGTTGGACCTGCTGACGTGCTTGCATAATTTGCTGTCTTCTTTGTTCTTCAGTCATTTAGATTATAAGTCGTCAAGACCATCAAGAAGCGCTTTCACTTTGTCATCGCTTGCGTCTGTATCTTCTGATACAGCAGCTTTAACCGGTGCCTTAGCAACAGCTTTTACTGCTGTCTTAGGTGCTGGTGTATCATATGGAACATCATCTTCCTCTTCTACTGCAGGTGTTGCAACAGGAGCTGCTTCTTCACCGTAGTAATGAGTATCAATAAACGTTTGTAATTCAGCTGGTGTCTTGTGTTCTACAAAGGTATCGAGATCAAAGATACTATCATAAATGTTCTGAATCTTATCTTCATCTAAACCTTCAATAGCAGAAGGTGCTAAGAATTTAGAAGCTGTATAAGTTGGGTACTTAGGTGCACCTGGCTTATCAGATACTAATTCCGCTTTAATACGTAAGTTACAACCGCTTTCGCTTAAGTCGAAGATCTTTGCACCGAATTCGGTAGAATCATCACCACTAATAGCTGATTCAATGATCTTGTTTAATTGTTTACCGAAACGTAATACTTTAACAGTACCGTTGTTTTCTGGTGTTACAGGATCATTAACTACATAAACATTAACGTACCAGTTTTCTTTACGGCGTAGATTAGCTTTAGCACGTTCTTGTTCTTCTGGTGTACCACTACGTAGTACTTTAAAGTATAGTTCACTGATAGGGCAACGTTCACCCCAAGTAGAAGGAGATGTTACACTAACATATTGACCGGTTGCGATACTGTTCCAACCGTGATGAAAGTAATGTAGGAATGTTTCACCTGGATTTTTGATATTAGGTAGTAAACGTACTACATAATTACCTGGTTTAGCAATAGAAAAGATATTCTTGTAATTGCCACCGGTTTGTTTGGTTTTGGCAGACTCAAGAGCATTCTTGATACTGTCAAACATATTTGCGTTAAACGTAGGTTTCATAGTCGTATTGTGATTTTAGTTTATATTTTAGTTTTATCAATAGTATTTGTAGTTTTTATTATTAATTTGAGACCTTCGTCGATAAGGTTCTTTGCTTTAGTGGATGTATTCAATCTCATTTTGTATTTCGAAATGTTATTGGCTACGTCTTTCAAGTAAAGTTCTTTATCTTGAGGGTTAAGAGAGTTTAGCTGAGTTTCAAAGAAAGGCAACTTAATTAACACATATATGTTGATTAGTTTGTTGTTGTAGTCGTTAAACGACTTGTATGTATATCCTTCTTTAGTTTTACAGTACTGATTAAATGTAATCTTTTGTTCTAAGCACGTTGTAGCAATATGCTTTAAAGATTTCTTAATATTAGCGATTTGATCCGGTGTGTCAGGTAGTTCTTCTGACTTCTGCTTTAAGACTGTAGTGTATATTGCAATAGCTTTCTGGGTAGTATAAAAATTAAGAGGGAAATGCTCTTCATCTTTATAAGCAATATACGGAGCTTTAAAGAATTCTTTAGGATCTATTTGTGGGAATTTCTTAAAAAACAATTCCAATCTCTTGCAAATAAACCCATCTGGTGTTTTATCAAACCCTTCAAAATCTTGCCGTGCCTTCCAGGGCTTATTCAAAGAGCCACGGGAAATGCTTAGGTATGTGTTATAAATTTGCGGAACGTTCATTAGTACTACGATTGTAGTACCTCTTTCACAACTTTGCTACGGCAAAGGTTAGAATTATACCGTAAAAATAGCATTATTGCTTCTTTTTCATTCTCTACTTGAATCATCCGCATGTATATCTTTTTGTAAATCTTGTTCTTAACAATTAACGAAAAGACTGTTACATTATTAAGTTTTTTATTATGAATGATAGAACAAAACGAACTGAATTTCAATAGCTCTGTTTCAATTTCGTCCTCAATAAGCACATCAAGTGGATTGCTAAGCACTGCTTGTTCTAATGCACCTATTACACCGGACATATTATTTTACAATGGGGGTTAATTGTTTAACAAATTCCATGAAAGTATCAGTAATTTTACCTCCAGCTGCATACTCATGGCCACCACCTTCGCACAACTTGTTAGCAAGTTTTGACATATCTACATTACATCCTTTTTTCTTTCTAAAAGATACATGCTGATTGTTAGTGTTAACGAAAAACACAACATCTGAATCATGCTTTTTAATTAAAAAGTCACACACGTCATTAACGTACTTGGTGCCTGTTGTACCAGTAATCTTTACGTCTTGTTTACTGATACTAACGTTACCTGAAAATACTTGTAGAGCTTTAATAGCTGCATCTCTTCCGGTAATATATTCTTTAATTATATTAAGCTCTTGTTTATTGAAACCATTATAACCATTGTAAAAACGTTCAACAAATTTATCTGTACGAGTCTTATCTAAAGTCTTTTGTGTATTTGTTAATAAGCAATTTAAGTTATAAGAGTCGTCCAACTTAAATTGATAACTGTCGTAATCATCTGCTAATGCTATTAGTAGTTTTTGTTCTGCAGTTAATACCTTTTCAAACCCAGGTATCAATGTCTTAAAGTGTTTATAGATTTGCTTAGCACAAGACGTAAACTCAATAACGTTTAATTTAGCGTTCTTGTATGCACCTTTCTCTATAGCCTGTACATGAGTAAGATGATGATCTATAATAGTAACATTTGGTTTGTCAATTAAGTCAGCACAATTGCTTGTGTCGAGGTCTAAAAAATATACCCCATCATAATTGCTAAAATTATCTTCCTCTAACCACCTTAACAACTCTCTTCTTAAGTTACTGATAGTAGTAGCTTTGTATTTTAAATCGCCAATTTTAGCATTAAGTCCCCAGTGTAGTGCCAATAAGCTTGTGGAGCCATCTAAATCGATGTCTGTAAAAACGTATATGTTCTTGGCACTCATAAGACTTATTTAACTTACTTGCCTATTTTTTCAAGTCTTCTTTCCAAACTTGTCATTTCATCGGCATCACTATCGTTATTGGCAAGGCCGATATAGTCTTTTTCTTCTGAAAGTGATAATGTATTATAATCAATTCTCATTGCTGTTGCTCCATGTTTAGGTCCAACACGATTCTTAATACCACCGACTTTAATAATGCCAAGCTCTTGATCCCCTTCATCTTGATGAATAGACCAAACAACGTCTGCAGTAAACGCAACACCTAAAGATTCACTTACGGTATCCAGGCTTGGTTTCTCCATACCTTCACGGTTAGTTTGAATAGCACTCACTATAGGTATACTAAAGAAGTAAGAAAGAGCTCTTAAGTCTTCTGCTGTAGATTTGCCTTGCTCGTAAGAGTTATCACCGCTACTCGCCTTTATCAGTCCAAGATAGTCTATCACCAGTATATCCGGTTTTATCCCACTCTTTACTAAAGACTCAAGATAGGCTCTAATACCACCTATAGTAATGGATTTCGGTGGGAATTCTTTAATAATTAACTTTTGTTTACGTTGTTCAGATACCTCTTGAAAGTAGCTTTCTAAAGGTTTAATCTGTTGCTGGATATCTTTAATAGGTATTTTTGATAGATGTGAACTAATACGTTTAGCATACATCATTTCAGGCATTTCAAGAGAAATAAGAACAGTAGTTAACCCACGTTCAGCCATATTAGAAGCAATATTACCTAAGAAGATAGACTTACCGACGTTAGTAGGTCCTAAGAACAAGTAAAGTGCTCTTCCTCTCTTAGATAAACCACCCCCAATTTTATCATCTAAGAACTTCCACCCTGTAGGTATAGTCTCATTAGGTGTACCAAGCTCGTCAATAATCTTTTGATACTGACCGTAAAAATCTAAACCAATATCGTTAATAAGTGTAACGTTACATGCTTTCTCAAACATTTTGAGAAATTTACCGTAATCAGCTTTATCATTAGTTACATCATCAACAATTTTTAATACAGCGTTATAAACGTTCTTTTCTTTAAAGTACGTTTCTGTGTTCTGTACTAACTCATCAAAATTACCTTGTAGGTCAATTTGCTTATAACTAATGAGTGTGTCTTTAATTAGCTTAGCTTCGTCTTCTTTCTTTATATAAGTCTTAATCTCAGTTACAGTAGGTAGTGCTTTACGTTTAGCGTAAAAGTCTTTTATAATACCCACTATGAGTTTATTACCCGCAGACTTAAAGTTCTCAGGGTTTAAATGCTCATATACTAAAGAAGTGTAATATGCATTAGTCAGTGCTTGACATGCAATCACGTTTTCGAAATATTCTGCGTTTACTTGAAGTTTATTCTTCACTTTTTTATTATAATATATAAAATAAAAAAAGCTAAGGTTTCCCTTAGCTTTTTTGTTTATTCAGCTGTTTCAGCTTCGATTTTATCTTCTAATGGCGGGGCATCAAGCGCACCACCATAACGAACCTTTTCTTTCAAAGTATTTTCCAGTAAAGGAATAACTTTCTTTTCCCAGAACTCAGTATCGTTTTCCCATGTCTTTCTGTAGCCGATCTTCTCTCCATTTAACTGGAATGTAGAACCGGTTTGAGTTATAACACCAAACGCTACTGCCATATCAGCTAAACCAGCATAACGAGTTAATCCTGTACGGAAGTTGTTATACAATTCAGCTTTTAGGAAAGGGGGTGCAAAGCGGTTCTTAACTGTCATTGCTGACAGAGTGACACCGCTTACGTTGTGGGCTACTGCTATTGCTTCTTCTCCTTCGTTTTTGTCGATCTTTTCGTTTCGAGTCGCAAGCTGTACGAGCAGAGAAGCAAGATAAATAGGGCCACTACCACCGGATTGACGCTTAACCAGTTCAGGATAGAGTGAAGTTGGGTTGTCATAAATGTGATTAGTAAACAGAATAGGCACACGAGCTTTAGCTGCTTTAAAAGTTAAAGCACGCATCATAGATTTCATTGCTTTAGCTTTTGTACCCATATCTGCTGCATCCTTACCTTCAGTAACGTCGCGAAGCTCTTTTGCGCTTGCTAAGTTACCAAGACTATCAATAGCGATAATAACCTTTAAATTAGGATCATTAGCTGCAATAATCTTATCTAAGAATGTAGCGATTTGGTTACGACAATCTTCTACTGTTTCTACTGGATAGTATTTTAAGCGTTTTGGATCAATACCAACACCTTCAGCAGATTGCTTGTCTACTGCTGCTTCCGTGTCCCATACTGCAGCAAAGTAGCCTTTCTTTTGAGCGTTCGCAATGATCTTATTAACAATAAGCGTCTTACCCGCACCGGAAGGCCCGGAAAAACCAGTAACCCTACCAACAGGAATACCCTTGTAAAGAGATCCAGAAAAGATAGCATTAAGTGCATAAGAGCCAGTGTCAATCCAATCGCTTACAATAGATAAAGAATTATCTTCAGAAAGCATCGATGCATCTTGATTCAATGCATCAACAGCTTCAAAGATATCTTTTAACGATGAAGCTTTCGTTTCGTCGTTATTATTTTCTGTACGTGGTTTACGTGCCATATATATTAGTTACCGTCAGCGTCAAATAGCTTAATGGTAGGAGCAGCTTGATTCTGAGCTGGTTTAAACATTTCAGTATATTGTGCAGTAAGATTAGGTTCAAGACTAAGGTTACCGGTTAATACGATTGCTGATTTGCTATAAGTCCAGTTAGGAAAAGAATCACGGTCAGCGAAAAACTCTCTAAACATTAAAGGGTATAGCTGTACTGAAAGTTTCTTGTCCTGTGTTGGTGTTACATTAAGGATAGCTGGTTTAGTGACAGTAATAGTACTATCATCACCACTTACGTATGTAGCAACAATTGTGCGTTGAATATTATCAAGGAATACTATGATTTGATCTTGGTTCATATGTTTATATTAATATAGTTTTTGTTTTAATCAAGGTTACTGACGAGGAAACTTAAAATAAGGTGCTTTCGCGTTAATAAGATACTTGTTAAGTAGTTTCTTGTGAGATGCACGAGTAGGAACAATATCCCAACCACCACGTCTTGCATAGTAGCAAGTTACCATAAGTTCTTCGGGTTGTAATAAGTCCCATAAACGTTTATAAGCAGCTTCACAAATTTCTTCATGGAAGTGACATTCATTACGGAATGAAACGATCCACTCTAATAGAGACTGTTCTGTTACTGCTTTATTACCTTTATAATAAATAAAAATATCACCTGAATCTGGTTGCTTTGTAATCTTACAGTTAGAACGTAACAGAGTACTCATATAGAAGTGCTGTTCTGTTGATTCAGTATCATTAGCTACTAATAGGTCAGCATTCTCATTAAATACAGTAAACTTAATCTTTTCTGCACTCTTAATTTGTTCTAAAGGTTTCCATATTAAAGAATGATGATCCTGTAACCAAGTCTTTCTATCTTCTTCAGTACTATCGTCAGTTACCTGAGAAAATAGTTCTACTTTAACATCAGTCTCTAATAATAAAGACAAGTCTTTAGAAGCTGTTTGCTTAATATTCTTAAGCACTTCTTTAGTATTTTTACCCATTTTTTGCATATTAAATGAGTTCCAATAAAGCTTCATTGACTTAGACTCTACAATGAAATCATTCTCAGCAGAATAAACTACTTTAGCAACACAAGTAACAGGTAAACCGTTATCTGTTAATGCACTACATTCATAACCGTTCCAAATATCATAACCCATGAAAGGTAGAAACCCGTTCTTAAGGTCAAGATAGGTACGGTTACGTTGGCGCTCTTCACGCACCAAAATCTCTGGTGTATAAGTGGTAGGAGAGTCAACTCTCTGACCAAGTACTTTGTCAATATTATTAGTATTATAGCTCATTGGTAAAATCTTTTTTAATTGTATCTGTTATTATTTTAACTCTATCTTTTACTGATCCCATCACATAAACAAGTTTATCTTTAGGCATTGAATGGTGTTTGATATAAAAATCAAATTGCTTTACAACACCATCAAAGAATTCTTTATTTGTACTTCTTTCACCGTCATCTTTAATATCAAGTTCAGGTACAACATAAAAAATCTTATCGTAAGTACCTAACAGTGATTCATAAACAGATAAAGCTGCTTGGTATACATCTTTATTGACCTGTTCTTTCTCATAAAAATAAGTAGTATATGCAATTCCGTCTAAAGCACCTCTATCTAAGATCCAGTTACCCGGAGTTAGAGCATACTCTAAATGACGAGCCATTACCAGATATTGAGTTAAAGAAGTACCACCTTCATTAATAGGTACATTTAAATCTTTAAGACCTCTTGTTAGATTAGTTCTAAAACTAAAATGCTGATCATCTAAGAACAGATCATCTTTTAGTGCTTTTACTAATGTAGTCTTACCTTGTGAATGAGCGCCACAGATTGCAGCTTTATAGTTTGATCTCATAGTTATTTATTTAATAGGCTTTTACGCATAAAGCCAACCCAATTTTGAATTGCTACGCTATGTAAATGTTCAGTAAATAAATCTAAACTTGGATAATCTAAATACAAATCTTCTGTACTAAAACGCATTTCAGATACAACCCTACCAGCATCTACTTCTGGTATAACTTCATGAACAACATGTCCATGGGTATTGTACTTCTTTTGAGGGTATGTTTGCCATACCTTAGCTTGAGGGTCTTTGCCTTTTAATTCAGGGTACTTGGTTATAAGTCCTGGGTGTCCGTTATATATTTTAAATTTGCCGCAAATTTCTGGTGGTAATATACGAAGATAGCCGTGTAAAGTAATTACATCAGCGTGTCTAATAGCTTCTCTGTATTCTTCTACGGTTGGTTTCTTAGGCAAGAAAATAAAACGTTCAAAGCATTTCTCTAAAAGACCAGGATTAATCTTATCCATGTCTTCGAAGCTTTTATTAGTTATAATTGCATCCGGAAACCTACCGATATGTTTAGATATCTCGTATATCTCAGATCCACTCTGAGAGAAAAAGGTTTTCCAGATTAAGGCACGTTTCATATGTTTAGTCGATAACCTATTGTATTATCACTAAAGAAAATTACAAGTGTAAAGTCAACAATACCGTGCTTTATTAGGTAAGGTTTAACATCAGTAAGCTCTCTTACCGGGAGTTCACAATTACGAATACAATCCCAAAAACAATAATCCCTAATAGAAATATTATTTGCCAGGAGGTGGGGATAATTAGCATGGACGGAATTAGTTATAGCTTCTAACGTTGTCATCCATTAACGTAGTTTCTAAACTCAATTAAATTATTTGCAATGATTTTTTCTTGCATTGCATCTGGTACTACATCTAAAAGGTCTACAAGTTTAGTAGATTCTTTCTTCCAACTACCTATTGCATCTGTATATCTAACTCTTTTAATACCATGAACAATAGGAGATGAAGTATCTAATGTCTCAATCCAGTTATATTCGGGTCCTTGATAGAAACTAAACTCTCTTGGATGTGCACAACCTAATAAGTGATGAGGTTTATCTTTATTAATAATACCGTCATTCATTAATTGGTTAAGAGTCATAACTCTACCCATCATATAGGATACCCATTTATTAGGGTGAGGGAATAGTTTGAGATAATAAGAATAATCGAATGAAATAGCTAACTTATCTACATCAATTTCTTGATCTAAAGTTACATAACATTTAACTAATTCTGCGTAAGTCTTACCTTGTATTACACCAATAGTTTTAGAATTATTAAAAAAGTCCCATTCTCTCCATAAACATTTCTTAGCAGATTCAATCGTACCGTTACAATCTTCTAATACGTCTGGTATAATGTATTCAGTAGGATTAAGCTTTTCTATCCAGTGAGCGTAGCGTTTAGGATCGAAAGCTTCGCCGAGTTCGAATGTTGAGCAATCTAATAAAACGTGTCTGCCCATCGCTACACTATCTTCAAAGAACTTGTAATAACTTGGGATTTCTTCAAACAAATGCGTTAAAGCATAGTCGTAACAGTTATACGTACGAGATATTTCAAGCATACTCAAAGGGGATTCGTGAGATATTTTAATCATAAATACAGTTAATAGTTTAGTAAGTATATATGTGAACTATAATAAATCAAGCTTTTACGTGTATGTATATACAAACCCTTTGAAGCCTGGAAACTTTAGCTACAAATCTGCGTCATTTAAATATGAACCTTTTTACATCGGTAAAGGTACAGGTAATCGAGCATACAGGCATATTTGGAAATGTAACGGTGGCGATAATAGATTAAAAAAATCAGTACTAAATAACCTGAAAGAGTTTAACTTGAAAAACTATATAGTCTTTGTAAAGAGCGGACTAACTCACGATGAATCTATTACACTCGAAGCAAAGTTAATATCTGAGATAGGGCAGATCATTAAAGGTAAGGGACCGTTAACAAATATTATGGAAAAGGGTGGTCGCACTTCTTCGTTAGAAGTTAAGCATAAAAGGCAGGAAGCGCAAAGAAAAGCGTGGACTAATGAGCGTCGTAAGTTGCACTCAGATCGTATGAGAGAGCTTTACAACGCTGAAAATAGTAAATTAAAAAAAGGACTAACGACACCTCACGACAACAATGGTAAACAAATAAGTCTTACAAGAAAGCGGTTGTTCGCTGAAGGAGCACTTACTACAAAAGGAAAGTGTAACTCAATGGCTAAGCACTGGCTTTTTATTGATCCTACCGGCAAAGAGTATAGTGTTGTGGGGGAATCTAAAATATTCTGCAAAGAACATAGTTTACCGGAATGGGCAATGAGAGAGTTAGCTAAAAACAGCGGTAAATATAAAAAAGACAACTGGAACGGGTGGAAATGTTGTTTCAAGTAAACATTTCAAATAAGTCTGTTTGTGCTTGATTGTTTACTTGTGGTAACTGCCAGTTAAGAGCTTCATAAACTGCCTTTACTGGAGGTACTATTATTGTATCGAACATTTCTTCGTAATCAACTTGAAAATCGTTTAATTCTGGTGGAAAACTAACAGGGTAGCAAAGAGTATCGATATTATACTTGTTAGGTGCAATATAAATCTTCTTTACCTTACCACCAGACGTAATGCGTTCGTACTTTGTTTCTAACCCCCTATGCTTTAGTAACATATTATACCAAATAGCACCTTTAACGTGATTAGGGGTGCCTTTAGCTATTTTAAAGCCTTCTGAACGTACTTCATGTTTTTCTAAGTCACTTAAACCACCTCTAATAGCTACATCATCAATAGATAACGACTTAAACCCATCATAAACGTCTCTATAAATAGCGTTCGCTTTATTTTGATCTTGTACCAGTAAGCTATTCTCAATAACCTTTTTAATTAATTCTTTAGCTTTCTTAGGTGTAGTAGAACGCGCAATTTCTACCCCGACGTACTTAAATTTGCTAACATCTGCACCTTCATCGTTTAATACGTGAATGATATAGCGTTTCTTTTCAAGATATACACCTACGTCACAAATAGATTCACGTTTAAAGAAATAGCGAGGATCGATTGAGTTGAGTTTATCTTTAGCCCACTGCTTAATGTTGTTATTAAGGTAAACTCCCAATTCATCATCAATGAACTTTAAGCCCTCTTTATTAACCTTGTTATCGGTTAATATATTTAACTTCATCTGTTCTAATAGAGGCTGAATAGTAACGTGGGTACTATCCGTGTCGTTATATATTGTTAACGACTTACCAGACCAACCAAACTTTTCTTTAGCGTACTGATCAATGATATCAGATGCTTGCTTAACCACCGACTGACCAGTAAGAGTGATGCTACCAGCATGATCGCTATCGCAAATAGGACTAAACTTATTAGCAAAAACCCCGTAGATAGAGTTGAGAAGAATTTTGATGACGTGCTGGATTGTGTCTGCTCGTTCCATATTAAACTTACACGTTTTGTATTCATCGGTATCGGGGGTTAGTTTACTTAGTTTCTTTTTAAGTTCGACATATTGGTTTTTGTTTTTAACACGCTCACTATAAAGACCGTCAATCAGAGAAGGTACTACACCTTTCTTTTTCTGTGTGTAAAGTACGTTTGCTTTAGAAAGAGCGAGTTTTTCACTTTGTACAAACTGTATAAACTTCTCATGAGTTAGCTTATGTTCAGTGTTGTTGTTTAAACGTATAGTAATTTCACTATCACTCTTATTAACTATCTTACCAACCTTTGTCTCAGGGGATATATTCAGGGTAATAATAGTATTAGGGTATAGTGAGTTAGCGTCATAACTTACAATAGACTTCTGGAGCCCTCTTTCTGGTTCTCTCACAAATCCGCCTTGAATTTCTTCACGTAAAGGTCCTTCAACGAAAGTAGGTATAATCATACCGTGTTTATGTGCCTCTAACGCAACACACCCAGTAACGATAGATACTTTACCTAAAGCAGCTTCAAACGAAGTTAGACCTTTATAAGCTAACATACGAATGATCTTAAAGAATTGTAGTTTCTTCTCCATTCGTACTAATAGGTCAACGTCTTGAATGTTATAATCTACAAAGTTCTTCCAATCGTTCTCAGATAGAGAGGCTAAATTAGTAGCATTGATAGCCAGTTTACCTTCACCAAGTTCGTGTTGTGCTACAAAGTTTAGAGCATAAGACTCTAACAAACCACGAGCAAAACCTCTATACACTTCAAGATAATCCATTGCAGATATACCGTGTATGTACCAACGATCTAACTCTTGACCTTTAACAAAAATACCTTTACGGCACCAAAGACTTTTTACCGGTGAAAGACGTTTAGCAGCATCTTCACCTAAAAGATTGTTGATACGGTTAATTAAGTAAGGGAAATCGAAAAAGTCTGTATTCCACCCAGATAAGATGTCAGGGTAATAGCCGTTTTCCCAGAACTCTAAAAACTTATCTAACAGATTGTACTCACTTGTACACTCAGTGTATGTAACATTACTACGAGTCGGAGTATAAGGCTTACAGCCCCAGGTATAAAAGTGTTCAGATAGGTTATCATAAATCGTTATAAGGTTAATAGGGTGTTTAGCATCCTTAGCTTCAGGGAACTCATCTGGTGAATAAACTTCGATATCAAGAAAGCATACCTTTAACGGGTTAGCAGAGAATTCAGGCTTTTCATACTCTTCTTTAAAGTTTTCAATAAGAAACTGTTGTTCTACCTGAATATTGTGATAAAGTCTTTTAATTGCACCATCTTGTGCAGCTTTATTACGATCAAAATTACTCTTGAATACTTTCTTCTTTAGTTTAGTATTAAAGATAGATAAAGCATCAGCTGTCTCTGCGTTTGTTTCAATATAAAAATAAGGATGGTACGGTGTTTTTTTAATTACACGGTTACCATCCTTATCCCAAGTAAAGAGATGACAAACACTATCGCGTTGACTATAATATATGTTACGGTACACAGGTCATTATTATGTGACCTTTTAATAAAATATCAAGAGAAATATAGTCTGCAATGCTCATCAATATGATCTTCTAACCAATACTTTGTAGCATTCTTACGGGCAACATCTGATTCAGTAAGATATAAGCGACGATCGCCTATTATTTTCTTAATAACATCAATCATTTCATCCCCTGTATTAAATTTTAGAGGTGCATCTTTGTAAGGTTCTAAGTTTTGGCAAACGCAAGGTATACCTAAGGCTCCTGCTTCAATATGTTTAATATTGGCTTTAGCCAGGTTAAACCTGTTGTTCTGTAAAGGAGCTATAACCATATTAACCTTTAATGCATTATATGCATATGGATAATCCCAGATCTTTGTCCAGCCTACATATTCAATATCCCCACTTCTTACAAGGTCTGCTAATTCAGCAGGACAACCACCCATCAATACCCACTTAAACTGTTTAACTGTTTTTCTAATTACTTCAAGTATATCACCGAAGTCATCTTTTACTCCAGGTGTACCTGCAATATTAAAGTGAGTTGGGCTACCAATATAACCAATACGAGGACGTTTCTTATTGTTTTCGTAATTCTCAATAGTCTTGTCTTTACTATAGAAACGATCCATCCAGAACTTAGGCATGTAGTTTGGCAACGTAATACCCTTAACGCCTGACTTCTCTTGATAGTAATTTGCCATGTAATCAGTTGGAGCAGTAATACCATCGCATAACTGCATAATCTCTACAGCTGTCTTAGCAATATTAGGGTCAGTAAATGCTTCACGGGCTTTGTTATAAAGCGGTATATCTTCAGCAAATATAACATCATCAATTTCGTAGTATATTTTAAATTTGTTAGTTCTGTTAGATAGGTTTCTTAAGAACTTAACGAATTCTAATTGATAAGGAGTAACCTGTCTTTGTATTCTTACAGATTTAATATCTTGATAGAAATTCTCCTGTAAGATCATAAAGTTGTTATTATTAACAATACCTAATTGATTTGCATTAATAACAGACTCAGGCCAGTGCATACGCCAAAAACCACAACCCTGATGATCTGCAGCAAAGCTCACAGCTCTTTTCATACCACCAAGCTGTGATGATACATCAACCACTTGTGGTGTTTGCTGTGCAGTGTTTGCAAAAGGGCTACCTATTACAGGTGCTCCGAGTGGTAAGTTTGGTGCTCCAATTACGTAGCCGTTATTAGGATATATCATAGTCTGTTGTTCTTGTTGTTATGCCGTTCTTTTTAACGAGATATATTATTTCACCGCCAATACAGTACTTTTTACTTTCTTTACGATGAGAGATAATATAGATAGACTCGTTGTAATTATCTACTCTTTCTTTAAGAATATCAAGTACTAAATCAATACCTTTCTCGTCTAAAGATGAGTCGAACAATTCATCGAACATACTTAAGTTAATCCATACATCAGCTTGTGCTCTACGGATATCTTGAAAGGTAAACAACATTGCAAGATCGATAGCTTTACGTTCAGCACCAGAGAAATTAAAGTAACTACACTGACTACCTCTCTCATTGGTAATGCTTTCTTCGAAGAACTCATCAAACGTTACTATACTATTACTTTCAAGTCTACGTAGATACGAAGCAAGTCTTGCATTAAGAACCTGTAATATCTTTTTAACAATATAAGACTTTACACCTCTTTCATCTGTAATGAATTTAGCTGACTCAAGTATATCGATCTTTTCTTGTAAAGTATTGATACTATTTTTAATATCATTCTGTCTATTTAAAATATTATTAATTGACTCTTGGAAGTTATTAGAATCCTTGTTTAATTGATCGATATCAACAACAAGTGATTGTTGCCACTCGTTTAACTGTCTAACACGGGAATTAACACTCTCAACCTCTTTTCTACGAATTGTGAGATCGTTTAACTTCTTTTGAGTAGCGGTAATAGCCTTTTCAACCTTATCTAAGTCTTTTTGTATCTCTGTAATGTGAGGTTTTTCAGTGGTAATTACTGTAGTGTACTTTTGTATTTCGTCTTCACACTCAGCTTTATCTTTCTCGTATTGTGCGTTAGTAGCTTCAGCTAAATCCTTACCACAATGAGGACATTTACTGTCTACCTTCTTAAGTTTTTTGATACGATCATTATTAAGCTTAATATGTGTTTCTGCTTCAGTAATAAGTTTGTTAACTGAAGCCATTTTACGGTCACACACTTTTTCAGCATTCTTAAGCGTGTTTAAAGTATCTTCTATTTGTTTTTGAGCAGCAGTATCTACTGGTTCAAACTTACTAAGCTTCTCGTTTAACAGTACGAGCTCTTGTTCGTTGTTCTTTTGACGAGTCTGTAATGTTTCAAGTCTTTTCTTTTTACCCTCTTCGTATGTATCTTTCTGTTTTACAGCTTCTGCTAAAGATCTATTAGTTTCTTCTATTTTACTACCCTCTATGTCCAGATTACGTTTAGTTTCGTTAAAGTCAAAACGAACAAAGCTCAACATGTTACTAAACACTTCTAATCCAAGAATACCTTCAATAAACTTACGTTTATCGATCTTCTTCTGAGCCATGAACGGTACAGTGGTATTAATCGACATAATAACACTGTTTTGAAATATTTCTGAAGATGTTTTAATAGTGTTAATAATAAGTTCAGTTGTTTGTGGTACACCTGAACGAGTAACATCTTCTCCATCAATATAGAAGTAACACTTAGTAGGATTGAGAGTTCTCAATACCTTACACTCTTTAGTTATATTGTTTTCTTGATAACTAAAAGTCAATTCAACTTCACATAAAGCATCTGGTGCTTGATCGTTTACTATGTTTTCTTTTTTAAGATCGCGTATAGTGCTACCGTACAGAGCAAAATGCACTGCGTCAGCAATAGTGGACTTTCCAACGCCATTCGCTCTATCAGCTTTATCATAGTTTTTACCTGTTATGATATTTAGGCCAGGCTTGAAGTCAACCTCTACTGGTCTTTTACCAATAGATAAGAAGTTAGACACCTTGAGGTGTTTAAAATAAACATAACGCATTCAGTTATTATAACTGCTTTATACAGAAAGCCAAGGCCAGGTTTTGATTTCTTTCAACAAAACATCTTTTGTCATGTTTACAATTCTATTGTATTCTTGCGTGTTTTTTGTATAAAAAGGGTTAGATTCACTACTATCATTGTTTCTACTGTGATTTATATGATATAGTGGTCCGTTTACTCGCCCTGGTCTGTAACCAAGTGCAAGAAACCTTCTCATTCTTTCCCAATCTTCTGCACCCCAGGATATAAAGTTTTCATTCTCCATACCACCGGCAATAAACACGTCCTTATTCCAAATAACTGCTCCACCTACAGAGTTGTTTCCGAAGTTTGGGTACTTGGTCGGATCAAGTCCGTCTACATTATATTCATTATTTAGAGCATCTTTAGGTATATTAACAAATAAACCACTATAAGGGTAGCAATAATCTACTTCATTCTTTCTCAAAAGATTGACTGCTTTTACAACTTGTTTAACCGGAAATAAAACATCACAATCATAATTAGAGACAAACTTAGTCTGTGCTATACGAGCCATCTTGTTAAGATAACGTGTGCGATGAAACGGGCCGTTATTTTCTTCAAAAGCATGCATCACACCATGTTTGTTTTCAAATAATTGTTTAGGTCCACTTTCATAAACAATAACGTTTGTATCAAAATTAGTTAATAGATAGTTAATAGTATAATCAATATTAAACTTTCTATCTTCACTATCTATTCTTACTGGTAAGGTAAATGTAACGTCTTTTAGGTCTATTTTCATATTAGTTTGCATACTTCCACATGCCGGATAAAAAGTGATGTATGTTTCTATCTCTTAAAAGATACAACTGACAGGGTATCTTTTTAATCTGTATGTTTTTAGTTTTTAACATGTGTGTTATTAGTTCTTCTCCGGATGTTATTTTAACACCGATTTTAAAATAATTAACTATGTTATCGTATATTTCTCCGTATAATTTAATATTATCTGAAGTAGAAAAATTAAGCCAGTCAGAAATTACAGCAGGATTAGCACAAACATTTGGAGAAAACACGCCTTCACTTAAGTTAAACTGTTCAATGTTAAGTTTTGATTCTAAACCTATATCAAAACGTGTTCTAATGATAGCGTCATATTTAAAGTTATTTGCTTGCTCATACTCTGATAAAAGTCTTAAACTCTCTTTCATTGAGTAGAACATACTAAAGTGTATAAACGCTTCTTTACTGCATTCCTTTACGTTTGACGGAACGACATTCTTTTGTGGTTCTACAATAATGCCTTTAGGTTCATAAAGGTAACAATCTTTATTAAGAGGTCCTTCCCAAGTATGTATAAAAACATCGTAGTTATTGAAGTCGACAAGATTGTCTTGAAGTGTCTTTAGACCTTCAATTATAAATCTACTTTGACCGGAAAATGAAATAGCTTTTCTCATTTAACTACGTCGTACTTATCAGACGGTATGGAAGGCCATTTCACAACAATTAAATCCACATCATTAATAACAACTACATCCGATACTTCATTAGGATGATAAACAAACATATCACCCTTTGCATACACCTTACCTGCTATTTGTACTGCACCCTTAACAATATAGGTAACTTCAGTAGCAATTTTATGTGTATGCAATGGACCTTTATAACCTGCTGAGTGTGTGTGATGAGCTACTTCAAAGAAGCAGTTCTTAAACACAGAAGGATTAAAGTCTCCTATAAACCACCCGCCTTTAAAATCTTTAATATTATAGACGTCCATAACTGTTTTCTATTTTTTGAATACGTGCACAATGTCTACCACCCTCAAACGTAGTATTTTTAAGTATATTAATATATACAGCCAATTTAACCATATCAGTTATACGCGCGGGTATAGAGAAAAAATTACAGCAATTATGCTTAATTGAGTTTTCTGCGCTTACATCATCATAGATTAGTGCAGATCTTATACCATCGGTTTTATTTGCCGCTATATTGACAGCTTGACCGGTATAACAGAAACCTATACCATGTGTACAGGTACCATTTTTAATAAATGTTATTGCTTGAGATATGTAGTCAAATTGATCACAATCTTTGTCTGTAAAACAGCCTAAATCTACGTACTCATATCCATATTCTTCAAGAATAGTTTTACATTGTTCTTTAAGCTCAAAACCGCTGTGATCGCTTGCTAAAGCAATTTTACCCTTACCAAAATGATTTAATACTCGTGTAGTAAAGAACTTATACTCTTCAGGTGTACCCATAATGAACATTTTATCTACATCCTTTATAGTTACTTTTAGCCCATCTTCAATCATTAAATTGTAAAGCGGGGTAATATAAAACTCGTTACGTGTACGTAAATTCATTTTAATCATTTTTTCTGCATACTTTACAAATGCTTTGCCTGTTTTGAAGCCGTAAACACCTACGCAAGCATTATTACTAACGACCTCTTTTTCTGCAGTTAATAATGCATTACCGTCTGCATCCGTCTTAATATAACTGTAAGCAGGGTTGTTACTCTTAAATGTTAATACATTACCGTCTTCTTGTAAGTCATAAGGCTTAAATACGGGGTTAAAATGCACGTCTACTGTATAGATAAAAAGAGGTAGTTTATTATTAATATATTCTTTAGCTAACAAACAAGTAGATACACTACCATCTGTAACCTTATCAATAACGACTATTTGAATGTCGTTACCGAACTTTTTACGGAATATTTCATCAACACCAAAATTATTAATGTGATCCTGTCTTAAACAGAAAATTAAATTACATTCTGAAGTATCTATAGAGCTTAGAGCCCAATCAATAAGATGCTTATCATAAGCTGTAATCATGTACTTTGGTACAACGAAACCTTCATCTACGAAGCGTTGTCCACGACCAGCAAGAGGTACTAAAAGGTTATACTTTTTCATTTTTAAAGTGTTTGGTAAGCTCGTTATGAGCGTTCTGTATTACCTTAGGAAGGCCTTTTGCACTATCAAGCATTCCTGCTAATATATATGCAGCAAATTTGTCTCCTGCTCCAAGTACATTGACATCTGGAACAAGCTCTGCTTCAAAGTGTACTTTTGCACCAGACTTAGAATATAGTGTACTACCATTAGAGCTATGCAATAAAACATCACCCCTTACTGACTTGCAAAGGTTAGATATATCGAGATAGTGTGAATCTTCATCTGATATTAAAAGAAGATCTATGTATTTTAAGCATGAATCATATACATTTAAAGGTGTTCCGTTGCAAGTATCAGCTACATTAATACCCTTTAAATTTGATAAAAAACTCTTATCGTGTAACTCGTTTAAATACATTATATGATTGATTTTAGTAGAATGTATACGAGGTAGTTGAGTTTTTAAGGATAAATGGGATATACTCGTGCGTTTGCACTGTTTAACATCTATTAGTATTAACGATTCACCTATGTCCGTAGGTTCTACTTTAACCTTAATATCTGAATTAATTAATTTAAGTTGATTCCAAACATTACCAATACACCCTACTGAAGATCTATTTTTAAAACCTTCGTATATGTTGTCGTAGCTTAAATGGCCGTAAAGTGTTATATCAAAACTTTTCATTACGATCCCATTTAATTAATACATCTAAAGTTGGTTCAAAAACCTTACCCTTTAACAAAAAGTATTCAAACAGTTTAACAATTACCCCATTACCCCCGTTAGCTTTAAGTTCGGTAGCAACACGCTTAACACTATCAGGTGAGTCAGAAGGACAGAAACTATAACCCACTTGTTTCATTATGTTGATATCAAACACGTCGTCCCCAACATACACCATATCTACACTATCCACGTTATACTTCTTTTTAAACTCTGGTATATAGGTTGCTTTATCAACCATACCACCAGAATCTCTATTATTATAAAATTCTATACCTCTATTGTTTGCTACTGCTTCATTTACGTTTGTATCGCCGGATAAGAACACTACATCCCACCCATTGGCTTTAAATTGCTTAATTGCAGTAAAATCTCTATCATTAAAGGTTTTGTATACACCTTTGCCAGTATTATCGTAATACTTTTTACCATCTGTTAAGATACCATCAACGTCTAAGATTAGCAACATATTCTTTATAATAATATATGTTATCAGAACAAATTCCAGCAAAATCTACTAAATGATCGATTGAGAATTTCCACCGTGGGTCTTCTGGCATAACACAAATTGCGCCGTGATAGGATTTACCGTACGTAGGGCTTAACCAAATATAGTGCTTAGACGTTAAGGTGCAATCATCTTTATCAATATAAAAACAATTTAATGCTATTTTATCTTTTAATACGTCTAACGCTTCTATATTTTTACAATGTATCCAGAGTCCTTTTTTATACAAGAACTCAATATCGACTTTATATTGAGGTACGTCGTGTCCAAGATAAAAATTATCGTCTACAAACCATACATCAATTTCTACATCAAAACCATGATCTAAACAATACTGTACCTGTTCTGGTTTATTTTCTTTATCAGATTTACCGTTTAAATTACCGCGATGGCAAATCCAGTATACTTTATTTAAATTTTTTGCGGTCATCGAGTTCTGGTTTGTTTTGCTGCGTCCACATAGCCCCCATTATATTCCATACTACAGCAGATAGGTGATCTTCATCTTCTTCACCCATCCACCATTTGAGTAAGTGGCGTTGTGCACTATCATAAAACACAGAGGTAGTCATACCATGTTTCCAATTATCAAACCCGTACTTTTCACCACCCTTGCGGTAATGGTCCATGACCCTTACAAGTTCCTGAGTAGGTATTAAACTCATTCTCGGTTTACCTGCATCGGTATCTCTTTGTGCACCAGTATCAAATTGTCTTTTCATTTTGTAATATATTGTTATATATCCAATCTTCAGATAAAATGTAATTTTGTGCTAAGTCAAAATTTTCCTTTATTACAGCTTTTTTACTATCATAATATTCCGGTGTACATAATTTAAGCTTTTCTTTTAAATCATATAAATCGTTAAAGATAATAAAACCATCTGTATTAAAAAAATTACCTATCGACGGACAGCCCCAGTATATAGGAATTGCTCCGGTCATCAAGGTATCAATTAGCTTTTCTGTAAAATAAAAATCTCTTCTACAGTTTTCAATTGCAAAGTGGTATCTATAATCAGCTAAACCTTCTACCTTATGCATTGTATTTTTTACAAACTGCTTGTATCGTGGACCAAAAGCATCTATCTTATCTCCAGCAGCAGCTATAATTTGATGTCTCAGTTGATGACCAGGTAATTGGTTTTTACTGGATGCAATGATTGAAAACATTTTAGTTTTATCGTAAATTTTTCTCTCATCCACCTCTAACCAGCAACCACCTACAGGGTACCACTTTGCATTAGGTAAATTTAAAAACTCTTTATCGTGCGTCCAGATTTCTTTATATCTGTTTGCATTTTGTCGCGCATAAGCATAAGGTGCAGGATTAATGTCGTGTGGTTCTAACAACCAGGCAATATTACCTTTATCTAATTGATAATCAGTACATATAACATCGGTTCCTGAGGGTGCTTCGTTACGATTCCATATTATGTGCTTTGAAAAACTGACCGGTGGTGTTGGGTTATTGCTAAATGCACAATGACCGAAATTAGAGTCTTTTATGTATAATTCTTTTTTCATATTTTTAACCAGCTTTCTACCTGTAAATCTTTACCGTCTGATGGACCATCACTACCAAACCAAAGTTTAGGCATAACGACAATTTTATTATCGTTATTATTAAGCCATGCACCCCACCATGAATAAGAAGAATTAGTAATAATATTATGATTGCATAAAGTCATCATAATAAAATCATCTATATCGCTTCTACCTTTCATAAAAAGAACCTTTTTACCGGTTTGATTAAACAGATTGACATTAGCTCTACACCAATCAATATCATCTGAAAATACTATATATGTATTAACATTAGTACGGCTCTCTATTTCTTTTTGAGCGTTTACCCAATAATCTGCAGGTTGTTGAATGTGTATATTAGGGTATTTTAGATAATCGCCGCGGCGTACATGTATAGAACACGTATCACCTAAATTTGCTTGTAATAGTGCTTCTTTAACCGGTGCTACATACTCGTCTTTAAACGTAAAGTATTTACGAATGGCTTCTATAGCTTGAGGTGTATTAAAGTATTTATCACTCTGAAAATAACCTTCAAGATATGTAAAATTAGTCTTTGATAGTGTTACAGGTGAATAATTAAAGCCTTGTTCTTTTACTACCTCACCTGGCCCAGGCGCTAAACCCGGTAACGCCTCTTTAAAGTAACGATTATTTTTCCATTCTGCAAAACCATATTTTAAATCACTACTAATAGCAATACCAATGGTGCTGGCGATCAAAAATAATTGATTACCAAATCTACCACCTTTACTGTCTACAATACCGAAATGAGTTACTTGCATTTGTAAATATTTTTAAGTTTTTCTAAAACCGTTTCTAAAGGAGTGTCTTGGTTTTCTACAGCTGAAACCCCATGTAATTTTCTATAATAATCAGCACCTTTTCTCATATTATCAGTCCATTTTTCAGTGTGGGTAATAGAACTATTTTGAATAGAACCAGGTATCTCTGTTAATATATCATCACTACCCTCAACATCAGGAAACCACCAAAACGCAGGTAAAAAGCCTTTTTTAATACCTCTTTGACATAGCTCTACATGTTCCCAGGCGTTTTTAAAATACTCATCATGTGTACCAACTTCCTTAATATACTTCGGGTTAAAATAAGAAAAAGCCCCAACACTATGCATATTAAGAGCAACTTTAACGTTGTTTGGGTACTCTACTATATAGCGAGGGTTTGGCTTACTATAATCTGTTGTTCTATTAGCTGGCCCATGATAACCGAAATTTAAGTGCGTAATACCAGTAGCATTAGCTGTATCAATGTACTTTTGCCAAACATCTGATGTTTTAATTATGATATCATTTTCAATTAAAAATAAATGCTCACACCCTCTATTAAGTAAAGTACGAATTGCATTGTTTTTAGCTACACCTACAGTCTGATAAGGTGGTCTATTATTCATTATCTCGATACCTTCAGGTAGTGTACCGTCTGGTATCTTAATACCATCATTAATTAAAATGATATCAGTTAATGGACCTTTATTTGCAAGAATACTTGCAACACACTGTTTAGTGTATTCCAATCTATCACACGCTATTACTGCTGCTCCTATTTTCATGTTATTGTAAGTGCTCTATGATATACATCAGTTACGTAATTTTTCACTTTTTCTTTATGATTAATATCTAATATGTCGATAAATTCTGATATTGAATTTTCTATACTAATATTAAAATCTTTAGTGTTCGCTTCTTCTATATTAAGTTTACTTGATTCAGTATAGTCATACTCAATTGTAAACTCTACTGGTTTAATAGAAACAAGCTTTCTAACAATAGTATCTACAACATCTGGTTTAAGATGTGTATCTATATAGAACTTAACAATATTGTTACGTATAAAGCCTTTAAGCGATTCAGCAGTATAGGTACCGTTTGCGATATCTGAATATCTTATTTTATTGTAACGAGGTGAAATAGTGTTTTCAATAAATGTATAGCTTAAGTCAGTTAAGTCTAATATATACAAACCTTTATTAGTACCATAATCACCCCAATCCTGTTGATATGGTGCACCAACATAAAGAATAGTACCGTCTTTGTATTTGCGTTCTTCTCTATGATGGAAATGACCTGTAATTGTAAGAGGTGCACGATCAGTTAAGTCAGAAGCTTTAAGTCCGTTTGTACATACCTTAAACGAATTCATTTTAAAGCTATTAACTTCAAAATGCCCTACAATTAAGTCACACTTAGGTACTTCGTTAATATCTTGACCCCAAGGACAAAAAGCTATTTTCTTTCCTTGGAGCGTCTCGACAGTAAGAGTATCAACAACAGTAATATTGCTCCAACCACGAAGAATGGATACGGAATTAACAGAAGAATTATCCCGGTAATAAGCATCGTGGTTGCCCACGGTAATAATGATATTAAAATCACGCAATACATCAAAAATGTCAGTAGCCACGTGAAGAGTATTAACAGCAATGTCATTACGATCATGAAATATGTCTCCAGGAATTATAATATCTTTTATACCGCGTTGTTTGAACTGATCAGCAGCCCATATAGCATGATCCAAAGCAATTTTATGCCATATTTCACTATTACGGTGAACACCATAATGAGGATCTGAAAATATACCGACTTCTGTACCTTTAATCTGCATGTTTATTATTTGGGTTAACCGGATCATCAACACCTACACCAGGTCCAATGATACTATACACTTCTTCTTGATATGCAGCTAAAGTATCGCGTTGACGTTTTTCTTTCTTAATACGCGACCTCCAGCAGTTAAACGAAATTGAATTAAAGTATGAAAACGGGTTACTACCTTTGTCAAAATTGTATTTTTTATCTTTTAATGCATTGAACATATTAATTAGGGAGTCTCCGATAGCGTCTTCTTTAAATGTATAATTGATGAAATTAGATGCATGTGCAAGCCCATAAGCAATGTTTTTAATCATCATTGCTAATTCATTAGTAATAATGTTGGTTTCATAATATTTGCGTAGTTCAGCCGTAAAATCAGCTGGACTTACATAATAAACCTTTTTAGCTTTAGCAGACTCGCTTAACGGCTTTTTAGGCTTAGGCGGGGCTTCAGCTTTCGGTAATTGTTTTTTCGGTAATTTTGATTTGTTCAAGGGCATAAAATTCTTTTCGTTTTTCGTAATGTTTACCACCATAGATAAGTTCGTCTACAATGTCAATAATAGTGAGAATGTCTTTATTCTCATGAACACGTAAACCACGACCAATAGACTGTAAGGTCTTGATCTTAGACTTACCTCCAGCAGCAAACATAATATAATGTATGTTTTTTATAGAAATTCCAGTAGAAAATATCTTACTAATAGCAATACATACAACATTGTTGTGTTGCTCCATTAAGTCTTGTACCTTTTTGCGGTCTTCTACTTCTACACTACCCTGTATAAAGAATACTTGTTTGTCTTTGAGGGTAGATAGGGTGTCGTACATTTTTTCACCGTGAGCAATATGATCCACTAACACCAAGCAATTGTTTGTTAGTTTACTTATCATACGTTCAATAAGCGAGTATCTAAAATTGTTGTTATGTATGAAATCTAATTCAGTTAAATAACGTTGAGACGCTGCAACTGCAGTATAGTCAGGTTTCATTCCATATTCTACATGTAATGCAATTGCTTGTGCATTAGCAATATATTCCCCCCCTGCTGCTTCTCTTAATTCTGTAGTAGTCTTTTTAAATATGACCGGACCAATATAATTGTTAATGTTCCACTTGTCTATATCGTTCTCTGGTAATGTACCTGTAAAACCAATACGTCTCAAAGTAGGAACCTTGTCAAGTAATTTACACACCTTGTTACCTCTACGTAACTTATGACATTCATCTACTACTAATAACCCTACTTTGTTAAACCACGTAATATCCGAAGATTTACTTTGTAAAATACCCATATTAGCGATAATAACCCGTGCGTTAGGGTTTAACTCACTATCACCAGTCCACTTACTCACTATTTCCATAGGAAAATTATAAGAAGTAAAGTCCTTAAATGTTTGAGCTACTAATCCTAAGTCTGGAACCACTATTAGTATTTTTTCAGTAGGTTCTATTTGGTGTAGTGCAGCATATACTAAGTTAGCAATGATTAACGTTTTACCACCACCGGTTGCTAACTCTACAACACCATAACCACTATCTAAAGCTTTAGTAACAGCAGTCTCCTGATAATCTCTAAGCTTAAACTCGCTGTTTAATGTTTTAAAATTATTAGGCTTAAGTATATGAGTACGTATTACAACATCCTTATACTCTTGATTGAGTTTAATCTCAAACGGTATAGTTTGAGAGTTAAGGTAATCTATAATACCTGGAACCAAACCAACACCACAATACCCTGCATTAGTAATAGCGTATGTACGCTGAGGTAAAAATCGCTGATAACGATTAAACCTGGCACCCGGGTTCTTTACACTAAAATGTTCCTTAATATTGTTAAGGAATTCCGAAACAATCTTTACTTCTTTACGCTTAGGGTCATATTGAAATTCTACTACCATTACGTTGTTTCAAGTTTTTGCAAATCGATTACGTTTTTACAATCGTAGGTTAACGAGCTGGTTAGTTTTTCTACCTTTTCAAGATATTCAATAATACCCTCTAACTTGTCAATAAATTCTTGTAGTTGTGTAATTTCAGGGTTATTTTGAGTTAACTGATCAAGTGCAGTTTTACTCATAGAAATTGGACTTGCATTAGCAGCACTCTTAATTTTTTCTTTCTTTATTGATTGAAATCTACGTAATTGTGCTTTATGCTGCATCATACGTGCTACCCACTTGTGCTTAATGGTAGGTACCATCATAGCTTTATCTTTAAGAGATAATTCATCTACCTGTATATCCTGAACAATTTCAGTTTGGTAGTTAGTAAATAGTGTATCTAAATCTGGTAAGTCCATAATTAACAACATAAGTATAACATATAATACAAATTAATCAACGTGAAAAAATTTAACAAAAAATTCGAGCAACTTATGGAAGATATGGGAGCTGGTGTTCCAGCTGGTTCAGGTGTTACAACCAGTTCAGCAGGTATAGGTAGTACAAGTGCTGCTAATGGAGTACCAATCGGGCAAAGCAGCGATAAAATATATGCTCCAGGTGATGCACGTAATCTATTTGGTGCACCGGAAAAGAAGAAAAAGTCAAAATTTAAAGCACCTAAAAACAATCCAGGTTTTAAATCCAAATTTAAGGTTATCCGTAGAACTCCGCCAAGTTTGTAATAAGTCAAACTAAATGGACTTAGGCCACTGGACTACTAATGAGAATTTTGATGCTAATAATTTACCTTACGGTTTTATTTACCGTATTTCTAACACCGTCTCTGGCAAGGTATATTTCGGAAAGAAACAAATTAAAAGCGTTAAAAAACTCAAGCCCCTCAAAGGAAGAAAAAACAAAAGACACTTTGACATAGAGACAGATTGGAAAACATATACATCATCTTCGAATGATGTTAACAAAGATATAGAAACGTTAGGTAAGGACAAATTTAAGTTTGAAATATTGCGTTTTTGTGATAGTAAGTTTGAATTAGCTTATTACGAAGCTAAGATACAGTTTGATAATAATGTGTTACTGAAAGAAGGCTTTTACAACGGCATTATTAACTGTCGTATAGGTAGAGCGCCAGATGCACTGTTAAAAAAGCTTGCACAACAAGAAAATGGCACTACTATAGATCCTGATGCGTTATCACAAAACAGATCTTTACTTGATAGTAGTAGACTTTGAAAGTTTAGCTGAAGATATACAAAACAGCTATTTAACAAAGTTAAGAAGTGAATTTCAGATATTTCCTGACGATTTACCTAAAAAAGATGCAAATAGACTGTTAGTTTATTATATAATACAACATGTACTCGAAATACAGGTAAAATTCAAAGAACATAAAAAGAATATAATATTTTACATTAACGAGAAGTTAGACACGTACAAAGACATAAAATCTAACTTTAAAAGCGTAGCGAATGCATTAAATTTAATAGTGTATACAAATATATTAGATTATAATTGTATGTACAGCAAATCCGGGGAATCTATAGAATTAAACAATAGTATAACTAACTATCGATTTAATTTCGATCACAACAAGTATTCACATAAGAAACTATTAACTTATCTTAAAAAACGCAAGATAAGCCCGGATATTCTAAATCAATATAAGTAGCAAGCTTTCCGGAGATATATAATTATATATGATATAACAGGCGAGCGCAGCGAGTCTATAAAAAAATATACAAAGAAAACAACTCGCGCCCTACTTTAATACAAATTACTATTTGTGTAGAGTATGTCTTTTTCTCTCCTCGGTATTATATTAAATGAATCCACGAAAAATCAACTATAGTTCTTTATTTTTGTTGTAAGTATGTAAATATTAACAAATGGATTCCTTCTACGAAGAGTTTAAACCTAAAAGCAAATTTCTTGCAATTGTCGCGAAGTTTAAAAGACCCGGGCTTGCTAAAGAAGGTGTTCCAGGAGATACAACCGCAACAACGCCAGCAGCTACTACTACTGGTACAACTCCAGCAGCAGGGGCATCAGCGCCTAATCCAGCTTTAGCACAAGCACAAGATAAGGTTAATAAGGATGTAGCTGATTTAAAGAAGAAGCAAAAAACACAAGCACAACAAGATATCAATTTAACTAACAGTCAAATGGGTCAACTTAAGAATCAGTTAAACTCTCAAGACCCAGCACAAAAAGCAATGGCACAAGCTGCAATAGCTACAGCTAATGCAAAATTACAACAAGCACAAGCAATACTAAAACAACCATGAGTAAATTTATAAACAAACTTAACGAAGTTTATTTTAACATTTTAGAGCAAGATGCACCTGCAGGTTTAAACCAAGCTGGTGGACCTCAAGGAGATCAAGCAACAGCTCCAGCGCCAGCGCCAGCAGCTGCACCCGCTCCAGCGGCACCTGCTCCTGAACAAGAAGCTCAACCAATGACACCTGAAGGTAAAGTGTTTTTAGTAGAACTTGCTCTTAAAGCACTTGCTGTTGATTCGTCAACTATTAGTGAACAAGACAAGGCAATATTTGAAACACACGTTACTAAGGATAACGCTAATCAAGTAGCTGACCGCATTAGACAGATTGTAGAAGGTCTTTAATTAAAGTACCTCTTAGCAAAAGCTGTATTACGACCGGTTAATTCTTTTCCGTTTGAATGGCGTTTGTATTGAGCCATCATTGTATTTGTATCGTTATTAATTACACCATCAATAAATTGAGGAAACTTGTTAATAACACCATTAAAAGCAAAGTCTACTAACATTTCTTTGCTCTTGTTTGGTAATTTTTCAAACGTACCAGCTCCATAAGTTTTGTTAACAATATGTTTTGCTGTTTCTGAAGCTTTCATTATATCTCTAATTAAGAGCTTGGTTGCTTCTTCATCTGTAAGCCCTTTACTAAAATTATCACCTGGATGTAGCTTGTGACCGTATGCAATCGTATCCGTACCACCTTCTACACTCTTATGAGGGTGCCATAGTCCGTGTTTGAACCCGGTGTGAGTACTATTCTCTACGCTTTTAATATAGTTAATAAAACCAGGCGTTGGCATAAAGCTTGCCTGATAAAAGGATTTAAAATCTGTAGCAGGCTTGCTTACCTTGTGTACTATTGCAGCAGGTTCATCAAAATGTATGGATGGTGGGGGAGGAGGTACATCCATAGCTTCTTTTATATTTACTTGCTTCTTATGCTTTACCGATTGCATTAATATTACTTACAATAAATAACCATTATTAAAAGTGATTATAAAATATAGAAATAAAAATTATAGCAGCGAAGACTTACCAATTTTTGTATATTTTAAAACGGATTTTAATAGAAAAGAATTCCTGAGCATATTAGCTCACTACAAACTTGGTACATATTACCGTATTACATGTACTCATGCTATTTTAGCTGGCAACACAATCATAAAGGATAAAAAAGCATACATATATTTTCGTATAGATGAAAAGGAAGAAAAGAGATTGTTGCAACGATCATTATGGGAAAACGATGAACCGGATAATAACGCCATGATGTGTGCACCCTCGGATATAAAAGAAACTAATTTATTAAGTTGGGCAGAAAAAAATATAGATAGGCTTGATTAATAGCTTTTATACGTTACTATACGTATATGAGCAAATTCGTATCTACTAAAGTAATTCCATTAGGCTCGTGCGCGTTCCGTCAGCCTTTTGCAGAAAGTCATTGTAAATTTATACACGGTTATCGCTTACAAGCTAAATTTTGGTTTGAAACCAATGTATTAGATCAAAACAACTGGGTAGTAGATTTTGGTGGTTTAAAAGGTCTTAAAACAATATTAGAGGATTATTTTGACCACAAAACTGTTGTTTGGGTAAATGATCCAGAGTTAAATACGTTTAAGCGTATGGCAGATAAAGGTATGGTTGATTTAGTTATTCTTACTGATGGAGTAGGTATAGAACGTTTTGCTGAACTTTGCCACAAATTAGCAAACGATTATGTAGAAGAAATGACTAATGGACGTTGCTGGTGTGCTAAAGTAGAGGTTTGGGAACACGAGCAAAATAGTGCCATTTATGAATCAGAACCAAGCGGTGGGTGGAAAAGCTAATTTTACATACTATAATAAATTATGAGCGATATTGATCCTAAAACAACTCTATTCATTTCTGATGATTTCGTGTTCTATACATTAGAAGGCGAAGGCCGTTATATCGGTTACCCTTCAGTGTTTATGAGAATGGCTATGTGTAACTTGACCTGTATTGGTTTCAAGAGTGATGACTCACCAAACGGTTGTGATAGTTACATTAGCTGGTCTAAAAAGAACAAAATGACGTTTGAAGAAGTAGCTCAGTTGTTCGAAAAGAACGATTACCATGAACGTTTAAAAGAAGGTGCATTACTTAAACTGACCGGTGGTGAGCCATTTATTCAGCAAAAGAACTTATTATTATTTGTTAAGTTTATTAGAGATCGCTGGGGTTTTGCTAATTTCGGTAGAACGCTCACTTCTGATGATATTGGTAGACCACAGCTACATATTGACTTTGAAACTAATGGCACTATTATGCCAGATGAAGAATGGTCTCGTATTGGTTGTAAAGTAACTTATACTACCTCTCCTAAAATGTCTAATAATGGTGACCCAGCTGATAAACGCTTTAAACCAGAAGTATTACGTTATTTGGTAGTAAATGATGCATGCTTTAAGTTCGTAGCTAAACAAGAATCAGACTTAACTGAAGTGTTAGAGAACTATCTTAACAATCCTGACATTGGTTTACCTTCACAACAAGTATGGATTATGCCTATGTGTGGTAGTCGTAAAGAACTATTAGAGGTAGGACCTGTAGTAGCTGAACTCTGTAAGAAATATAATTTTAAATTCTCGAACAGAATGCACCTGCAGGTCTGGGATCGCGCACTCAAGGTTTAATATATGAACGACATTCCTGATCCTAAAAAACATAAAAACATTAGTATTATCAAAAGCATTATTCGTATTATTGCGGGTACTTGTCTTTGCTTTGGTGCTTTCTGGGTTACCGGTATATTACTAATCGTAGCGGAAATACTCGGTATTATTGAAGAAATGGTATAATATATGAAACAAGAAATAAAATTCACATATACGTTAGAGCATACTAATGACGATATTAATGTCAGTGTGCCTCGTAAGATTGAAATTATATTTGACGGTCAAGCCGACTTAGAGGAACTAACAGAGCAGTTTAACGCTTTTGTTAAAGCTATAGGTTACAACCCACCTCACAATTGTGTACTTGATTGGGTAGATGTGGAAACCGGTCAACCACCTGAAGATGATGAATGAGGTTGCTAATATTAATGTAAAGCGTAAATTTTAATAAATGAGCTCTTCTAAACTTAAAAAAGTCGGCATTATCGGTACTCAATGTGTGGGTAAGTCTACGCTTGTAGCAGATTTTAAAGAAAAGTGGCCAGTATTTGAATCCCCTACCAAAACATATAGAGATTTGGTTAAAAAGAAGAAATTACCTCTCAATAAAGAAGCCACTAAAGAGTCTCAAGAAGAAATTCTTAACTTTCTTGTTGACGAAGCTATGGCTAATTACGGTAAAAAGAAAATGATTTTTGACCGTACACCTTTAGATAATTTAGTATATTCATTGTATTTGTTCGATAAAGGGTTGGGTGGTATAGATGAAGAGTTTATCGATAAGTGCGTTGCGTTAGTTCGTAACGCAATGAGTTCATATTCTGTTATTTTTTATCTACCATTCTGTAAAGAAAACGACGTGTTATTAACAGCAGCACCTAATAGAGATATAGATCCTGTATACCGTTCAGAGATTGGACATATATTCGAAGGGATTTATAAAGCCTGGGAAAAGGGTACGGGTACGCGTTTCTTTAATCATGATGACTGCCCACCAATTATTCCTATATTTGGTAGCAGACAAGAGCGTATAGCTATGATTAGTCTTTACATTAATGATAAGGGTGATTTATATGGTGAGGATGAATCCGTTGTCAAGGATTTCTTACAGCAAGAGTTCTTAGAGAAGAACTTGATAGAACCAATGAAAAAAATGAAATAAAACTTGCCTTAAATTGTGTAAGTAATCATATTAATAGTATGAATTTTAACAAGTTTGCAAATATCATTAACGAGTCTTTAACGGTTGGTGAAGAAGTAGAAGGTCGTAATCCTAATGCTTCTTTTGCTGCATGGAAAGCAGCTAATCCTGAATTAGCTACAGGTCCAAGTGCATATTACCATTATAAGAAATCTCAAAAGGGCGATGTAACTCCAGTTGCTAAAGCACCAGCTGTAGCACGTGAAATTGATATTGATCCTCGCAAACAAGAAATCGTAGATCAGTTAGTTGATCAAGGTCTCACACCTCAAGAAATTTACAAGCATCTTGTAAACACACTTCCAGGTGAAACACCTTTCGAAGGTAGCCTTAAGGATGTAATGAGCATGGTAGCATTAGCTAAAGGTGAAGAAGGCGGAGAAGGTGGAGAAGTAGAACCTGAATTTAATCCAGAAGCTGAAAAAGCTGCTAAGATGGCTCGTTTACGTAAGTTCTTTATGAAGCCAAAAGCTGAGCGTGACCGTATTTTAGCTGCAAAACGTAAAGCTGCAGAGGTTGCTCCTAAGGTAGATAAAGACGAAGATGAAGACGGGGTAGAAGCCGATCCTTATGTTTCCCATTATGTAAAGGCTATGAAAAAGAGCCCTTATGATGCTGATGAAACAGATCCAGTAGAGGTTGATTAATTACCTAAGAACTTTTCAGTCAAAACAATAAACTTCATTCCTTTTTTAGCCGCGTAATCACTCGCGGCTTTCCATTTGCACTGATTCTGGTGATACATTAGATTCTCATACAATACAGTGCTTGTTTTCTTTTTATTAGATTGTACTGGTGGTTGTGTTTGAGCAAAGGGCTTTACCTCAATAAGATATTTTTGTGTGTTACCTTGTTCATCTTTAATTGCTGCAACTAAATCTACATAATAACGATGTACTTTTTTATCAACATCATTATAATAAGGCACTATTATTGATTCACTTGCCCATGCAGTAACATTAGGGTTGGTGTCAAAGTAGTAAAAAAACTTACGCTCCAGTAACGATCTATATGAAGGATTTGTATTGCCAACATACTTCTGTCTATTTATTGGGTTATAAACCCCTTGAATATATTTGCTATTTTTCGAAGCGCCCATAACATATAATTACAACGTCGTGCCAATATCTCAAAATTTAGTTATTCGTACCTTTTTTCAATACTGTAAAAGACCAGTATTTAAGAAGAGTACTGGCACGTATGCAGGAGAATGTCCGTATTGTCATGAAGGTAAGAGTGCTGGCAGGAAACGTAGATTCTTTTACATACCAGAAGAGGATCATTTATACTGTCATAACTGTAATCAGAGTAAGAATGGATTGGACTTCGTTAAAGATAGAACAGGTATGTCAATGCATGAGATTCTATCTGAATCCGAAGTTCATGCAGATACAGTAGAAGATATTATTAAGAAATCATCTTTATACAAGAAGTTTAACCCTAAAGCTTTACCGGATGATAGTATAAACCTTTACGACAATAATCAGGTATCATTTTACAAAGAAAACCGTGTAGTACAGGATGCTTTAGCGTTTATCAATAAGAGACGCTTAGATACAGCTATTAACAAACCAAGAGCTTTGTGGTTAAGTTTAACTGACTACACACACAAGAATAGGGTAGTGTTTCCTTTTTATTCAGCAGATAGTACAGCTAAAGTGGAACACTATCAATCCAGGGCTTTATATAAAGAAGACGAAAACAAGGCAAAGTACCTTTCCAAGGCAAATAGTGAGAAGGGTGTGTTTAACTTAGATAAGATAGAGCCCGACCTTGAATATATATTCCTTCAAGAAGGACCTATTGATGCTATGTTTTTACGTAATAGTGTAGCATTAGCTGGTATTCATCCAACAGAAGAACAACTACACAAAATTACAACTAAGTTTCCTTTTCATAAAATCGTTTATGTATTAGATAATCAGTGGTTAGATAGGACTTCTCATAAAGTAACCAAAGAGTTGTTAGATAAAGATCAATGTGTGTTTATCTGGCCTGAATCTCTTATTAGATTTAAAGACTTAAACGATCTTTGCGTGCATACCCAAAAAGACGAAATCAAACCTGATTTTATTATTAAAAATATGCATTGCGGTATGAAGGGGTTATTATATTATTCACAAATTAAATGCAAACAAAATAAAAACTTTATTAAAATATAATGCAGACAAGACTTATTGCAGTAACTCAGCCATTAATTAAAAGAATAGTCACACCAGAGGGCACTTTAAACCAACCGTACTTAACCGCGGAGGAATTTATTGTGTACTGTGCCAGAGTAAGTAATCCAAGTAATCAAAATAACGTTGAAACAGGTCCACGGCTTTTGCGTTATTGCGTAAAAAACCACCACTGGAGTATTTTTGAACAGGTTTCCTGTACGTTTCAAATCATTACGTCCCGAGCTATTGCAGCACAAATATTAAGACACCGCTCGTTTACGTTTCAAGAGTTTAGTCAGCGTTATGCATCAGCAACAGATTTTGAACCTATTGAATGGCGTAAACAAGGTAAAACTAATAGACAAGCAGGAGATGAACCTGTTACATTATCTGAACATTTACAGTTTAACATAGAGCAGTTACAGCTACATATCAAAAATACATATGAACAGTTAGTAAAAGAAGGTGTAGCTAAAGAGGTAGCTCGTATGATACTACCTCTTAACACTCAGACCACTATCTATATGACAGGTACATTACGTAGCTGGGTACATTATCTTGATTTACGCTGTGCAAAAGAAACTCAAAAAGAGCATAGACTGATAGCTTTAGACATAAAAAAACGTCTCGAGGAAGAATTCCCAGAGACGTTTAAAGTGCTAAATGAGATTAACGAGGCGAGTAAACGTCTTTAATCTTCTTTTCAGAAGTAATAACTACTGACTTAAACACTTCTGCTAAACCGCGTAGATTTTCAGCTAATTTAGTAATACGCTTTTCTTCACGACGTACAATACCACGGAAAGGAACTGAATTCTTAATTTCTAATTGATTGATTTGAGTGTTTAAGCTTTCTGGCCCTGTACCGTTAATAAAGTGTGCCATCTCTTCAAGCTTTTGAATCCATTCATGAGCTGCTTGAATACCAGTTGTGTCAATAGTATGTTGTGGATTATCTGGTGTTTCAAAATCTTTTGGATTTGTACCTTTGTCTAATGACTTTTCCCAAGCTGCTGTGTCATCGTTTTGTGCTGGTGCATCAGCTGCAGGGGCTTCCATTACATTTTCTTTTAATCCTTTTATGTTCTTTGCAAATTGTGCCATGTGCTTTACATGAGAATTTTTGCTATGTAAAGCTTTGTTTAACTTAGCTGCTGGAATCTTTTCACCTTGTTTTACATGTAATGCTTTATGTAGACCGCCTTTTTTAGCATGAGCATGCTGGATCCATTTTTTATCTTCTGGAATTGTACCAGTAGTATTGGTAATTTCTTTACCGTCTACTTTAGCCTTTTCACCTTTTTTAGTGCTATGTAATGCACCAGTAAAAGCATTACCTTCTTTATCTTCAGGTATTGTACCGGTGGTGTTAGTTACTTCTTTACCACCCACTTTAGCTTTTTCACCCTTTTTAGTATTGTGTAAAGCACCGGTAAAAGCATTACCTTCTGTTTCTTCACTAAGAGCTTTCAAAAATTTATTTGCAAACGTAGACATATATACATATTATTTATCAAATCACATTGAATTTTCTCATTTATAACTTAAAATACACATATGAATAAAGCATTAGTTATATTATCAGGCGGTATGGATAGCACTGTGTTACTACACTATGTAACTAAAACACTTAAGCATGATGAAGTATACGCCGTTACGTTTAATTATGGTCAACGGATTGCTCGAGAAATCGATTGTGCAAGGTTTCAAGCTAAAGCATGCAATGTTAAAGAGCATAAAGTCATTGATATGGATTTCTTTAGAGATATCTCTACTATGTCTGCATTAACTAATAAAGACTTAAAGATACCAAAAGCTAAAGATGATATTGGTAACGCTCAACCTTTAAGTTATGTTCCTTTTAGAAACCTATTATTATTAACGAGTGCAGCAGGTTGGGCTGAATCTATTGGTGCACAAGACCTGTTTTATGGTGCTGTAGAAACCGATGACTTTAGTGGCTATTGGGATTGTACTTCAATGTTTTTAAATAAAGTTAATGACATTTACGGTCTTAATCGCAAGAATACTATTAAGGTTAATGCGCCGTTTATGCGTTATTCTAAAGAAGAAGTAATTAAGACTGGTATTGACTTAAAAGTAGACTTTAGACAAACACATACCTGTTACGAAGGTACTGATCCTGCTTGCGGTGAATGTGTATCGTGTGCTGCACGTATCAAAGGTTTTATTGACAACAAAGCTATTGACCCTATTAAATATTCACGTAATATTCCTTGGGAACAATACGATTGCAAACCTTTAACTTATTTAACATAACATGTGCGGTATAGCTGGTTCAAAATATAAAGATAAAGCTTTTAACCTGTACAAAGATAATCTTACAAGAGGTTATTATAGTTCAGGCGCATTAACATTAGACTCTAATGATCAATACCACATACATAAAACTGAAGGTATTTTTAACGAACCTATAGACTATTTTAACCCGCCGGGTATAGACACTCATGGTCGCTACTTTTTATATCATTCTCGTGGCCCTACTGTTGAAACAAAATCATTTGAAGCAATTAACAATCACCCGTTCACATATGGCGATTGGATTGTGGCTCATAACGGTATTATTAGTAATTTTGAGAGTTTGTGTAGAGAGTATTTTCCTGACGAAGATTTTACCGGTAGAACTGACAGTTGTATTATACCGCGTATGTTAGAAATAAAGATAAAAGTATCAGAAGCTATGGAATCTCTTAAAGGTACATATGCTATATGGGCTTTTAATAACAAACACAAGAAAACTTACTTAGCCAGAAGTGCGAGTACATTATTTGCTAATCCAGTTACAGGGTGTTTTTCGTCTACCGAGTTTGAAGGTAGTGAATCCTTAAAAGAGGGAATTGTATACACATTACAAGATTACAATAGTATAGTGCCTGCAGGTAGATTTAAGCACAAGTCTCCATACTTTGTATTCTAAGTATAGGGAAATGGCTTTAAGAAAAACATCAGACCGTAATACCGCTATAGACTATATTAACAGGGATATAGTTAACGTAAAAGAAGATCTTGCCAATATTAGTAAGATTGTACGGGATGGTAATGGCCACCCAAGTTTAATGCAACAAGTTGCAACAATTAATAATGACTTGTTACATTTAAGAGCAGAAATAGATAGTCGCTTTAACGAAAACCGTGACTTAATGGAAGTATATCACAACGAAATATACACTACTGTAAACAAATGCGAGGCCAAACATAAAGAAAAGCAAGGCTTACATTGGCACATGCAAACAGCTATTTGGGTTGCTTTAATAAGTAGTGTTACCGATCTTTTAATTCATTTTTTCGGTAAATAGAGTAGATTTGTTAAGAGAAGTAGCTATACTCTTCTTATATATGAAGGGTATACAATTAACTATAGAAGAAAAACAACTACTGGTAGAAGCTTTATTATTTTCCAGCATTACAGATATCTGTGCAGAGTGGACACCAAAACAAAATCAGATAATGGTTGATCTTGCTAAGAAACTCAACAATACTGACGTTAAACTTAACAACATTTATTTGTTTGAGGGTGGCCCGTTTGACAATCCGGTGTTAGCTGAGAACACTAAGAAAGCATTTACCAATCTTCCTTGCAGTAGTGTTATTACTGACTAATGAACGTATATCTTAGTTTTTGTTCTACCGCTACTTCGTATTCTGATTTAAAAAACAGAAATAAAAACACTATTGTAAACAGCGAAAGTTTAAATGGTGTTACAGTTACAAACGGGGTTTTTAATAATAAAACCTCTATAGCTAAAGTTTATAACTCTTATATTGATACATACAAAAATGAAGACTGTATATTGGTTTTAGCTCACGATGATGTTCTTATTACTGATAAGAACTGGTTAACTAAAATTAAACAAGGTCTTGACAAGTACGATGTAGTAGGGTTAGCTGGTGGTAGTGACGCTACTATCAGACAGCCTTGTTTATGGCACATTATGTGTCCAAGAGATACTCATAGCGGTACGGTAGGTCACACCATAGACAATAAAACATTTAAAACACACTTTGGTAAACCAGGTAGGGTATTATTGCTTGACGGTTTGTTTTTAGCATTCAACCCTAAAAAGATCGCTGCTGCTGGAGTTAGATTTGATGAATCGTGCCCGGCTAAGTTTCATTTTTATGATATTGATTTTAGCTTACAGTGTAACAAAGCTAAATTAAAACTCGGTACCTTTAATATTGACGTTATACATGCCTCTCCTGGGCTTAAATCTTACACTAAAGATTGGCTTGATGGTCAAGACTGGTTTATAAACAAATTTAACCGTGGAGAATATTAAAATTTATATTAACATACAATTATGATTATTACAGACCAAAAAATATACAACGGCGATTTCATACACAAGCGTTTTGCTTATAAGTATTTTAGAGATCGTACTTTACCTATCGGTAATATTGTTAGCTTTGTTGCTCCGGTTGAAGTAACTATTAATCTTATTGATTTAGAAGACTCATTAGAGAAGGATTATATCTATAGTGATTCTATGATTAACTTCTGTTGGGAAATACCTAACTTAGACCCGTTTGGTGCAGTATGCTTTCAGCGCTTATTTAACACCTCAATAGCTAATATTCTTCATAAGATTATTAACAAGCCTATTGAAATGAAGGGTGATGATATTATGGTGCATGCTGAATTTACACAAGGCGGAGTAGTACAACAAAAAGGCAAAGCATCAGTTAGTATTACGTACTCAAAAGACAATGTATCTATTGGACACACCGGGGTTAACTTAGTAGCCGGTAAACAAGCACCTGCATTTGCTTTTAGTACAAATTTAACTCCAGAACAAACAGTTAAATTCCAGAATGCAGTTATTGATCAGTTTTATAGCATGGTAGACAATATTTTTATTGCTACAACTAAGATTACTGTTTAATGTTCGAATATTTAAACAAAATACTTTTTAAGACTAAGGGACTTGATACTTCTAATATTGACGAAGTAAAAGAGTTTCAACCTTATTTGATACAGCGGTGGTGCTCTATGTATTCACCGCAAGTATCTAATCTTGTTAACCAGACAAGCAATAGAGTGTGGCCAGTATTAGATAATAATACTGCATGGTTTAATTATTTACATGGAGTTATACCTGCATGTAAATTTAAACGCACTTCTTATATAAAGAAGAAAAAAGAAACTGAATCCGTTACTAATAGTAAACAAGCTGTAAAGACCCTTGCCAATCACCTTGAAATTTCAGCAAGAGAAGTAAATCAATATATAGAATTATTTAATTTAAAATTACCAAATGAAAAAAAGCCTACAACACAAGATTGAGAGAGATATTAAGCAGAGTGGTTTAAACCAAGCCGATCAAAACAAAGCCCTTGAAGCTAATGAGGCAGTTGAGACAGATCTTACAAAAGGCATGGTAAGACTTGAAGACTATGCAAATAGTGATTTAAATCTTAAAAGCTGGAAACTTACTTCAGTATTAGACGACATTCTCTTTTGTCAATTTGCAGATACAAATGATGATGGTACAATGATTCGTAGAGGTGACATCTGGATACCTATTAATGCTGTTAATCAGGCATGGCGTGTAGCTAAAGTAATTTTAGCAGGACCGCGTGCAAAGGTTAAACCTGGTCAGCATGTTATTTTTCCAAGCACTTTCGGGCTAAAAGCAAGTAACGTTAATAACCTAAAAAATATTGTATTTCTCAATGAAGATCGTATTTTTGGTGTAGCGGAACCTGAAGATACATACGATAAGTATGTTAAATGAGAGTTTCTCAAACAGCATTAGCAGCCCTACTTTCGAAGAATGCTGTAGAAATTAAATTTGTCAGAAGACGCCCTGTTACTGGCGAGCCTATTACAAGAAGAATGCTTGCTACTAATGATACTATTTTGCTAAATAGTTCAGCTGGAAGGACTGCGCTTAACTTTAAACCAGCCACCGGGCATCTTAAATTCAATCCACAGACTAAAGGATTAGTACTAACTTGGGATATTTTTATGCAAGATTATAGGTTAGTGCCTGCAGAATCTGCTGATATTGTTAGTGTTATACCTACAACACCACCAGAACAGTTCTGGAAATATTTCAGTGAGGTATTAAGTAGAATGTCTACAGCCGATAAAGAACGGTTTATGGACAAATAAAATGCTTAATAATATCGATAACGACCTTAAAAATTACTTTCAAAAAAATATAGTTTTAACCCTTAGAAGTAAGCAATACAAAAAGGGAAAACTTATTAACTTTAAACTTTCTGGATGTTATTTATCTCTTATAATGCTTACCGAAAAGAAAAAGGAAACATTTGAAATTCCTTTCCCTTTTAACATAAAAAGAGAACCAAATAAGTTAGTTTTTGATTACACGCTTGAATCCCTGGCGGAACAAGATTTTGAATTGTTAGTTAATTTGAAAGCTACCAATCAAGTTAAGAAATGTAAATTTTTTAATACGACTCTTACAATTTCGTCATTGAACTAATTTAAATAGGGTCTATTATTATTAAATGGACCTTATTAAACCTTTGTTAGATTATTTTCCTGCGGGATATAACCCGAGGCCTCATCAAATAAAAGGCCTACAGGATATTGAGACAGCTATAAAGAAAGGAAAGAAGTTTATTATAGTACAGGCTCCTACTGGTTCAGGTAAATCATTTATAAGCAAGACACTTGCCAATGCAACAGATGAATGTGATACTGAATTTAAGAACTTAGTGTTTAATTACCATGCTTATGATGAAGACTATATTGATGTGATGGCTCGGTTTCCGGTGCACGGTTTATTTGCTTTAACCACTACCAAAGCACTACAAAATCAGTATAAAGAGCTATTTAACGAGTCGTCTATATTTAAAGGTAAGAGTAATTATCAGTGTGATGTGGATGAGAGCTTCACTGTAGACTTTGCACCGTGTGTAATTGCACAAAAGATGAGAAAAGAGTGTTGGGAAGAACATAGATGTCCATATTATGAATCTCGTAATAGTGCTTTAATAGAAAAGTTTACAGTATTAAATTACGCTTCTTTTTTTAATCTACCCAATCATTTAAAACATAGACAAGTTATAGTAGCAGACGAGTGTTCTGAGTTAGAAGACGAAATTGTAAAGAACTTCTCTACAGTTATTGATTATCGTAGATTAACACAGAGTGATATAGAGTTTAGTAAACTAACTACAGATAACCCAAACAAAGCACTTGGTTGGTTAACAGATTTAGCTTCTTCTATAAAAGAAGGTATTGATTCTAAAGCTAATCGTTCTCGCTACGATAATAACAAAATGGAGCTCATACAACAGCAGTTCAGAAAAGATCTGTATGAATCTATTATTAATACTATTGATCATTGGGAAGATACACAATACATTATCGAAAAAGATGCTGAGAAAGCTATTTTTACCCCTCTAAAGATTGATAAGCTTAGTGGCTGTTTGTTTAATTATGCTGAAACCGTAATCTTAATGAGCGCAACTATTGTAGATAAAAACATATTTGCAAAGACATTAGGTATTACTGATTTTGAATATGTAGAGATTGAATCTACATTTGACCCTAAAAAGAGCCCTATTTATTGTCATACCAAGTTCCCGTTGAATCATAAGTTAATGGAAAAGAACTTACCACCTGTATTAGATATAGCTCATACATTAGCTGATAGCCATAAAGGTGAGAAAGGTATTGTTCATACGCATTCATTTGCTATTACTCAAGCTGTACAAAGAAAACTTAAAGGTAAAAGGTACCTATGTAGAGAAGAGGGTACAACCAATGAAGACATTATTAAAGAACATATGTTAAGACCGGATGATACGGTTTTAGTTAGTCCTTCATTAACTATGGGGTTAGATCTTAAAGGGGATTTGGGTAAGTGGCAGATTATTATAAAACTACCTTATCCCTCTTTAGGTGGTAAGAGAATTAAAAAGCTCTTTGAAGAAGATCCAGGTTGGTACAAAATGCGCATGTTTATCGCTTTAATACAAGCCTGTGGTAGATGTACCAGAAGTGTAGAAGATGAAAGCGTAACTTACATATTAGACGGTTTATCCGCTAAAACTATAATAGATAATAAGAAGATCTTACCCAAACACTTCTTAGATCGTATTGTATAAGTATATAAGTGCAGAATTATACATATCATTGGGAGGTAAGGGATTTATTAACGCAATTTCTCCAGGCATTTGACGGAGCGATAGTAAAGCGTTATGATAACAATGGTAAAGTGGGTAACAACGTAGCTGTTCGTTATGTATATGCACCTAAGCAGAGAGTGTTGTTTGACTTAATAGATAAAGCTCAAAACTTTACTCTACCGGCTGTTGCGTTTTGGATATCTAATATTTCCAGGGATCAGAATCGAGTATTTAATAAAATATACGGTCAATTTAATTTAAACCCTAACACGGGTGGTGTTTCTACTTCTAACCAAAACCTTCAACCGGTACCGGTTAATATTGAGGTTAATGTTAGTATTATGACTCGTTTTCAAAACGACATGGATCAGATTTTAAGTAATTTTGTTCCATATAGTGATCCTTATTTTATTATTTCGTGGCAAAGAGAAGGTATGACTGGTATTGAGATTCGTTCAGATGTACTTTGGAATGGTACTCTTAATATGACGTACCCAACCGATCAAAACGCTTCACAACCAACCCGGGTTACATGCGACACATCATTTACGATTAAAGGATGGTTGTTTAAAGCAGACGCCAACACAAAGGGTAGAATATTTAAAATAGATACTAACTTTAATCCTGTATCAGCAGTACCTTTATTAGAAAACTACGAATCTTTAGTTAACCCTGAATATACAGAATCGTTTGTTGTGTCTGCTGTACCACAATTACCATACGTTAGTAGATGGATCACACATCAAGGCTTATCTGGTAATATAGGCATACACGGTAACATGCTATCTCACACTAATAGTATATTTTTAAGCGCAAATACACACACTATGTTTGGTAACGGTACAACATTTACACCATTTGTGTCTACAGATATGTTATCTCTTTCTTACCCCACACTTACAGGGGTTGTACCTATTACAGACTACATACCTTTAAATGATAATTTTATCTCATTAAATTACCCCGCTCCTTCTGCAACAGGTTATTTTGATATAATTATTGCAAACGATGCTGGCTACACATTCCTATCTAATAGTGCATATAATATTCACTATTCAACTCAATACCCTTATATTTCAGGTATACAAGTAGTTAATACTTAATAACAGGTACGTCGACTTGGCCAAACATGGGCGGTTATGTTGCTACAAGCTTTAATACAGACCATACTGCTGCATCTGCGACAGCTCCTTTTACGGCTTATAGTTCTACTTTACCATTTTTCCAAATACTCGGTACAACAACAAAGCAGTGGTAATTTAACAAATCCAGTATATAATAACGTTTAACAGTGTAAATATTAACAATGGCTGACAACGTACAACCCAATTTCTTTACAAGGTCATTTAACAACCTTGTTAATAGGTTACCGTATACAGGTAATAATCAAGTAATTAACAACGTAAAGGAATTAAACCCTAAGTTTGAAGATTTCTATAAGATAGGTAGTTCTGCTAAAGAAAAAGTATACAAACAGGCAGTATCTACCGCACAAGATAATCCAATGATTCCTTCTTTAGAGGGAGTTGTCATTAATAAAGCATATCATGATTACCTTTATGCGTTAGTAGATACAGATAAACCAAAGCGTATTGCTGATTATCGTGTTATGGCTTCTTATGCAGAAATTAGTCATGCACTGGATGAAATTTCAGATGAATTTTTAGTAAAAGATGAAAAAGGAAAGTACATAAACTTAAAAGTGTCTGAAGGTAAAGACGAAGTCATTGTTAAAGAACTACAAAAGAACTTTCACAGTTTAATTGAACAGTTTAATTTAGAGAATAAAGGCTTCGAGTACATTAGAGCAATTCTTATTGATGCTGAGTTGTTTTTTGAAAACGTAATTAACGAGAACAAAAAAGACGCTGGTATTATTGGTGTTGTTCAAATACCTACAGAATATATTAACCCTATATACGATAACATTCAAAATATGTTAATTAAAGGGTTCTTATTGCGTAAACCTAAAATCGATATAGATACAAACAATAGATACACAACAAAACAAGAATTAATACCTTTAGAGCGTCACCAGGTTACGTATTTTCATTCTCATGTATGGAACGAACACAAAACGATTCGTTTACCATATCTTGAAGTGGCACGTAGAGCATATAAACAATTAAGCTTAATTGAAGATAGTATTGTTGTTTATCGTTTAGTTAGAGCACCAGAGCGTTTAGTATTTAAAGTAGACGTTGGTAATATGCCTGGACCTAAAGCAGAAGCGTATATGAAGCGCTTAATGCAAAATTACTGGTCTCGTAGAACATACGACAACGATCAAGGTGCAAATGTTAATGTGTATGATCCACAATCCATGTTAGATAGCTATTGGTTTGCAAAAAGACCAGATGGAAGTGGTACAGATGTTACACAACTACAAGGTGGTGCAAACTTAGGTCAATTAGATGATTTAAATTACTTTGTTAAGAAGTTATATAAAGCCTTACGTGTACCAACAAGTCGTTTAGATCCAGAAGCTAAGTTTGCTGATGGTACTGAAATTTTAAGAGAAGAACTTAAGTTCGCTTTACTTATTATACGTTTTCAACGTCAATTTGCTTCTACATTAAAAGAAACGTTTATATCGCATTTAAAGTTAAAAGGTTTGTGGGATCAGTACAAGCTTAAAGATCACGATATTAACGTTGCATTTAACCCGCCTACGTATTTCCATGCTGCAAGAGAAGCTCAAATACATGAGCTAAAGTTTAAGACATTAAGCGATATTATTCAAACAGAAGCTGTATCAAAATCATATGCTTTAAAGAAGTATATGAACTGGACAGACGAAGACTTAAAGGTTAATAGAGAGTGGCAAAAGAAAGATGCTGCCTTTACGTTTGAATTAACTCAAATCACTAATGCTGGTACTAACTGGCGTCAAGGTATTACCGGTGGTGGTGCAGCAGGTAGTGAAGGTGGCGGTGGCGGTGGGAGCGGCGGTGGCACACCTCCAGCATTTGGTCCTGGACCGGGTGGTGGTGGAAGCGCATTACCACCTCAAGGTGGTGAAGCACCAGCGGGCGGTGAAGCACCAGCAGGTGGAGAGGCTCCAGCAGGACCTGAAGCAGCGGGCGGGGCACCAAGCGCACTTCCAGGCGCTCAATAACTACCCCATAAAAAATCCGGGGGGTTCTTGATCCTCTTGACGTGTGTTCATTAACTGATCTTCAAGGTCTTTCTTTTCAGTAACACCTTGTGTCATTAACGTATCATATTGTAGTGTACCACTACCAAATAATTGTGTACCGCTGAATTTACCACGCGTATTAGCGATATTAATCTTTATAAGTGCTTTAGCATACTCCATTACCCAGCGCTCTTTAACAAGATCTTTAATAGGTCTTTCTACTCTACAACTAACTGTAGCCCAATACCGATCAGTATTAGCTGCTACTACTGGATCTGGTGTAATACGTAAAACTTGAGTACGTGGATCAAATCTAAAATAAGGTTGTTGTGCAAACACCTTTTCACGAGTCTTTAACCAGTCTTTTAAGATGTGCCACGAAATAACGTCAAACGCCTTACTACCTAAACTATAAGCAAAGTGCATTTGTTGTGCCATTGATTGTTCAATAGTAAACAGTGTGTTAACACCGTTATTAGTACCAACAGTAAATGAAGTAACATCGATTACTTTTCTGTAATCGTTTAAATCGACATCCCAACCAGATTGAAATGTAGAACTCAAGGCAGATACTTCTGGGTTTAAAGTATTATTAATAAGTGTGTCCATTCTTATACCCTGACCGCCTGTATAGAGATTGCTATCAAATACGATTAGTTCTTCCGTACCTGGAGTAAACTTTGTATACATTTCAATAGCATATGCAATCATGTCATATGCTGCCACGCACGCAATTTCAAGGTTAATTACAGGTGCACCGAGTTGAAAGAAGATACGCTCTGCAAGCATATCATAGCTTTTAATTCTACTATTTAAATTAGTAGATAGAAAGTCTGCAGGACCTACAGTGCTGGAAGGATTAGCCATATCGCTAATACTTACTTAGCATCTAATAATTTTAATAAGGTGTCCATTACTTCTTGAGCACTAACAAATGCATCTTGAATATAATCACATTGTTCCCACAACCAAAATTGCTTTTCTCTTAGATAACGCTCACTCTTTAACATATTAAGGTTACGGGTATATCCAAAGATTTTAGGGTCTGATTGACTGAATATAACAATACCTCGTTTGAGTTTATAATATGCACATAGATGTTGTAAGAAACTATCTACAGATATCCAAGTATCACTCTCATTAACAAGGTCTTTTATTTGAGTTAGAGACAAGTTTTGCCTAAAATCTGTTACTCCCTCTACTACTACATCTTTGGAAGAGCCTATTTGAACAACCTTGATACCAGCATTATTCATTAACGCTACTAATTCTTTCCAATATGGAAAGTTCTTAGGGTTTGTATTGCCGTTGCGTAAAGCTTGGGCGTATGGACTTATTAGTACTTGTTTCATGTTGCGTATGCTACTTTATAGGCTTCTGTTAAAGATTTTTTCCAATTCATGTGATCCATCCAAGCATATATATTATACTCTTCTACTTTTACAAATGCTGCACAGTCCGCTAAGCTTATTACTTCAATACCTTCTTCCCCCTCAAAAACAGCAGGGTAACAAGCACCTATAACAAGTTTTGCGTGTTTGTGTTTTTCTTTTATAGCAGGTAATGCGCTTCTAAAAGCATAGTGATCACCAATACCGCTATCTAATGGAATAACCTTAACAGGTTTAGTTTTTATATTCCATTTTTTAATATATTCTATGAATATATTTTCATCATCTTGAAACTGTTTAATTTGATTATCACTTCTAATACCGCCAGCCCCATAACGCATGTGCCAGGTCTTAACCCTGGTCAATACTACTAATCTCCATCCTGCTCTTTTCATTTCATACGTGAAGATTGTTTCTTCTCTATGACCTACTTTAGATAGTCTTAAATCGTAGCCGTGTTTGCCTGCTTCTCTACGGAACAAAAATGTACTACCCTGTAAATGGTCTACATCTATATAGGAATGGGTGTTTGTATCACGCCACTGTATATTCATACCTAAAAATATGTCTTCTATTTTATTAGAAGCTAATTTATGACCGATATCTGCTTTAGGGTCTAATATAAGCGGTCCTACCGCGCCAATCTTATCATCTGATTGTATATAATTAAACAAATCTGATAATGTGTTTGTTTCCATTACATTATCATCATCTAAACGCCATATATACTCTGAGGTAACATCAGTTAGTGCTTGCTGGTGATTCCATATTTGACCTTTACGTGCACCAGGCTTAACTTCCCAAACCATGCCCACTCTATTCATAAGAGTGAACAGATTTCTATATATTTCATTATTTCTTAAATCTTCCATTACGTCATTATCATCATATATGATGAGACGGTAAGGTTTAAGTGTTTGATTAGCTAACGACGTTAGCACTAATGGTAGTGTTGTATTGAACCTACCTTTAGTAGAAACTGTTGCTGTTACTTTATCTGTTATCATAAAAGTGGTCTATGTGCTTGTATTAATAATTGATCAGTACCTTCTTTTTGTGTACCGGTTATCGAAAACCCGCTACCTATAAATGCTTGACATACTACCGCCGCGTTAATGTGTTTTATTAGTGCTACTACTCTTCCACCTTTACGTAAAACTCTATACCACTCATTTGTATAATTAGGTAATAAAGTTAAGGGTATATCTTCAAATGAATCTATAAGAGCTATTTCTTCAATTGTATTTCTATCAAAAGGTAACGCACTCCAATCCCCTATAATATCACTACTTGGTGCTGTTTTATGTACTTTAATAAAACTACTTAATAAGTTAGGATCGTTGCGTGAGGTTAAATGTAATCTTGCAAGTGGATTATACTTCTTCAAATTGATTAAACTATTGCGTTTAAAAACAACACTACTATAATTCTCTACATTTTCAAACGTGCCTTCTGCATAGTGATAAATCGGAAAATTACCTGCTACTATTTTATTATCTTTTCTTTCTAAATTCGTATTGTATGGTACAACTTGTATCTTTAGCCCTTGTTGTTTTGCTCTAATACAGTAATCAATATCTTCTCCGCTACCCGGTGAGTATACTTCATCTAATATACCAACACTATTAATAACACGTCTTGGTATCATAGCACAGAAGAATATAATAAACTTTTGATTAGTAATTTTATCATCTTGCCACAAAGGCCCGGTAACGCCCATTTGCGGGTCATCAATAAATGGTTGTTCAAGCATTTCCAACCACTGATTAACGTTTTGCTCTAAAAGTACGGTATCGTTGTTTAATAATACTACATACTCTCCTACAGAAGCCTTAATACCTATATTAGTAGCTTTAGTGTATCCTAATCCCTCTTTCTCATCAATAAGCTTAATACTTGGATATGTAATTGATAGCTCCTTTACATATGATGCTGTATTATCCACACAACCGTTAGCTACAACAATAACTTCAGTGTTATTTAAATCCGTATACTTAATAATACTTTGTAAACACGGTTTAAGAAAGTCATCCAAATGGTTGTAAGTTGGAATGACTACACTATATTTGGGAGAAACCATGCTTTATATTATGATAGTCCATAGAAAAAGCAAGGAGTTACATAAATAATATAAGCAACATGTTACTTAAGTTAATAACTCAAAATCCAATTACGGAAGGTCTTGATTACCTTATTGAAGAAGGTAACAAAGATAAGCCATCGACAATGTACATTGCAGGCACCTATATGGTAGCTGGCGAAAAGAACCGTAACAATCGTATTTACGATATTGACGAGATGACGAAGGAGGTAGAGCGCTACAATCAAGAATTTGTTAAAGCTAACCGCGCTATGGGCGAGCTTGAGCACCCACAAAGTGCTACTGTTAATAGTGAACGTGCTTGCCATCTTATCACTGAATTGCGCATGGATGGTAATATTTGCCGTGGTAAGAGCAAAGTACTAAGCACTCCATTGGGTGAAATTTTAAAGAGTTTAATTAGAGACGGTGTTAAAGTTGGTGTTTCTTCCAGAGCGCTTGGCGAACTTGAAGAAAGGGCTGGTGTTAACCATGTTAAGAACATGAAGCTTATCACTGTTGACGTAGTTGCCGATCCATCCGCTCCAGGAGCATTTGTTGATGGTATTTTAGAGTCAAAGTCTTTTATAGCCAAAGGTAACAACTTTTATGAAGAAGTATATGACACTTTTGAAGGTAAACTCAAATCATTACCTAAAAAGGATGTTGATCTTTATTTAAGAGAGCAGATCATACACTTTATCAATTCAATTAAATAATATGAACAATAAGCAAAACATCGCAAAGTTTATTGACAATGTAGCTCGTAACGACTTTAAGAAAGCCGATAACATGCTTACTGTTGTAGTAAACGAAAAAATTAAACAACGTATCCGGGAAGCAGACAAAAAGCTTTCAACAGGATCTAAGTAAAATCTGGATATTAGTCCTGTTTTTTAACATCATTTTATATAAGTATAACTATCATATATGAGCCAAGACATTAACACTCTTTTAAAAGAAGCTACTAAGGATTTACTTTCCGAAGAAACCCTTAAGGCTATTTCTGAAGCAATCGAAGCTAAGGCTTCAGAAAAAACACAGCTCGCTGTTGAAGCTGCTCTTGTTAAACAAGATGAAGATTATTCAAACAAGCTCGAGCAGGTATTAGAAGCTATTGATGCTGACCATACAGAAAAGCTTGACAAGATTGTTTCTCGTATTGATGAAGCACATGCTGCTAAATTTAAACATGCTTTACAATCTATCGATGAAGCTCATAGTGCAAAATTAGTTAAACTTGTAAAGCTTTATGAAAATGCTTTAAACAATGAAGCTAATAAGTTTAAAGACACATTAGTAGAACAGCTCTCCAATTATATCGATCTTTATATTGATAAAGCAATTCCTGCACAACAAATTGCTGAAGCTACTGAAAATGCACGTTCTCGTAAGATCGTTTCAGAAGTAAAACGTTTAGTAGGCTTAAGCGATGAATTCGTTAATGAAAACATTAAAGAAGCTTTATTAGATGGTAAGAACCAAATTGATGAAGCTAATGAACAAATCAAAAAGCTTCAAGGTCAATTACAGCTTGTTACTGAAAAAGCTGAAAACGCTGAAAAACAATTATTCTTAGAAAAGAAACTTGAAAACTTTCCAAAAGCTAAGAAAGATTATATGCTCCGCGTTCTCAGCGAAAAGAAAATAGAAGCAGTTAAAGAAAACTTCAATTACGTAGCAGAAATGTACGATAAGAAAGAAGAAGATGACGTTCAAGTTCTTAAAGAATCCACATCTTATAAAACTAAAGGTGTTGATGTTGCTCAACCAGAGGCTAAGAAAGTATTGAGCGAATCCAAGTCTTATTCTTCAGCTGAATCATTTGCAGAAGAAGGTGCACAACAAGTTGCTAACCTTTACGTATCTGAGTTTACTAAGAAAAAGTACTAATAAATAAATCAGATTTTTATACAAAAGCCTCCAGAAATGGGGGCTTTTTTTATAAATATATCTACACGTTGAAGTTCTGTTAATGAACTTGAGATATTGTTAGTTAAAAAAATATTAGTTATGAAATCAATTAAACCTTCACAATCTTACATCAATCAGGATCGTGCAGCAAGCTTACTCAAAAAGTGGGCTCCATTGCTCGAGCATGCTGATGATGCAACTCCAGCGATCAAAGACGATCACACAAAGCTAAACACAGCTATCCTTCTTGAAAATCAAGAACAATGGTGCTTAAACGAAGCTTCCAACACCGCAGGTGCTGGTGGCGCATTCGGTAATGCAGGCTCCATGGGTTTCGGTGGTAAGCCATCAGGTGACTTCTATGCTACTGGTGATGCTCGTCTGCCAAAGATCCTTATTCCGATGATCCGTCGTACTTTCCCAGAATTGATCACAAACGAAATCGTTGGTGTTCAACCTATGAGTGGTCCTGTTGGTCTCGCATTTGCTCTACGTTATCGTTATGAAGACACCCCACTCGGTGCTACAAGCCCAGACGGTGGTTATGGTGCCGCTTCAAACAACGTTCAAGGCTGGACAGCAGCTTCACAAGGAACTGAAACAGGCTGGAACTATTTAAATACAGCTTATACAGGTACTTCTGCTTCATGGTTATCCGGTGGTGCTACAGCAATCACAGGTTCAGAAGCATTCCAAATTGCAGGTCTTTCAAACGGTTCTGCAGATAACGGTGTTGCTCAGCTATTAGCTGGTTTTGAATTAAGCTCAAACATCCCTCAGATGGTTGTTGCTTTTGAAAAGACAGCAGTTGAAGCTGGTACACGTCGTTTAGCAGCTCGTTGGTCCGTTGAACTTGAGCAAGATCTCAAGAACATGAACGGTATCGACGTTGACAATGAATTAACGAACGCTATGTCGTACGAAATTCAAGCTGAAATCGACCGTGAAATGATTATCCGTATGTGCCAAGTTGCTATCAACGCTGGTTACGGTCAAGGATATTCAGTATGGTCTCCAATCTCAGCTGACGGTCGTTGGTTAGGTGAACGTAACCGTGACTTCTATGCACGTGTTATCGTTGAAGCTAACCGCGTTGCTATACGTAACCGTCGTGGCGCTGCAAACTTCATTGTTGCAACACCTCGCGTTTGCGCAATGTTAGAAATGCTTCCTGAGTTCCAATGGTTCCCTGTCCAAGGTAATGTCAACACTCAACCTGTTGGTATCGCTAAGGTAGGTACAGTTGGTGGACGTTTCAATGTTTACCGTGATACACGTACAGAAGCTCAATATCAAGTCGGTTCCCGTACAAGCCCATTAGAGTATGCTCTATTAGGTTATAAGGGTGCTGAATACTATGATACCGGTATCGTTTACTGCCCATACATCCCAGTATTGGTACAACGTACAATCGGACCTAATGACTTCAGCCCACGTGTTGGTTTAATGACCCGTTATGGCGTTATTGACCACATCTTCGGTGCAGCATTATACTACCACTTAATCATTGTAACAGGATTACATCAATCCTTTACACCTGGTACACAAAGCGTATTCCTCTAAGAGGTCTACACTTTGTAAAAAGTGTTCTAAAAAGAACCCGCGTCGCAAGACGCGGGTTTCTTATTGCTTATTTGCAACCCTGAGTAATTAATAACAATGAAAGGTGTTACCATCTTAATACCAGCTTATAAGCCAGTAAGTTTATTACAGACTTGTGTGAACTCTATAATTGAAACCACCGATTTAACTAATACAGATGTACTGGTTGTGTTGAATGGTAGTGATAAAGAGAGTTTAATGTACTTAATAGGGTTAGATAACCCCGCGATTAAGTTCGTGTGGCACTCTGAAGCATTAGGTTTTACTAAAGCTACTAATATGGGGCTTAAAATGATTACTACACCCTATATTTTGTTAATGAACACCGATGTAAAGCTATTAAACTATTGGCCAAAAAATAAGTGGTTAGATGAACTTATAAACCCATTAAAGCAAGATAGTAATACAGCTGTTACAGGTGTTGCACCTATGACATTCTTACATAAAATCTATTTTCCCTTTTTCTGCGTAGGTTTATCCAGAGATATAATGGTTAAAATGGACTACCTTGATGAAGCATTCAGCCCTGGCTACGGAGAAGATTTAGATTATTGTTTAAGAATACAAAAAGCAGGCTACAAACAAAAACTTGTAGAAACTGATGCAGTAGCTGATCACGATAGAAAGATATATACTTCTACATATCCTATATATCATCCTGGACAAGGTTCGTTTAAAGAAGTTGGGCCGGAACTCGCATCAAGGGGATATCATATCGTGGTGAATAAACACTTCCCTTCTGAAGTGACTTAAACTAAGTATTTTATAGATGAGTAAAAAAAAGCGTCTCCAAAAACAAAAACAAACTCAACAACAAAATAACAACACTAATGATACAAAAGACAAAAGTCTAATAGTACATCAAGGTAATAAATTAGAGAGGCCGGTACAGATTCGACAAAGGCCGGATTTAACACAGAGACAAAAAGAATTTCTTAAACTCGCTTTAGACAATCATACAAAAATCGTATTTATTACAGGCCCGTCAGGTAGTAGTAAGAGCTTTTTAGCTACATTAGTAGCTTTGGAGCTTTTAAATTTAAAGAAGGTTTCTGATTTAATATATATTCGTAGTATAGTTGAGAGTTCAGATAATAAAATGGGATACCTCCCGGGCGATGCAGCAGAGAAACTATCACCATATCTTGAACCTTTAATGGAAAAGCTTGACGAATTGCTCTGTAAAGCCGATATTAACACATTAATGAAAGAAGGACGTATTGAAGGTAAACCAACAGGATATCTTCGCGGTCTTTCTTGGAATGCCAAAGCTGTTATTATGGACGAAGCTCAAAACAGTACATTTAGAGAGCTAACAACCCTATTAACACGTGTGGGTCAATTTAGCAAACTGTTTATATGCGGAGACCCAATGCAATCCGATATCAACGGTAAGTCTGGGTTTGAAAAAATGTGCAATGTGTTTAATGATGTTGAGAGTAAAGAAAAGGGTATCCATGTTTTTACTCTAACAGAGGCAGATATTGTACGTAGTGAAATTGTAAAATATATTGTAAAAAAGTTGGAGCTTTATAATAAAAAATCGTAACTTTTATAACTACATCAGTTATACTGGCGCCAATAAATTTATTTTTTCTTAGAGATAAAAATGTAAAAACACTTACAATACGTAAATAATATTCCCTGTACTAAAACTATGATATTCGACGAACAAATCTCTCGTAAACCTAATCACTATCCTTGGACAGAGGAATTTATCGAATCTATGCATAACGGATTCTGGACTCATAAAGAGTTCAGTTTCAAATCGGATGTGCAGCAGTTTAAAGTTAAGCTCAATGACCAGGAAAGGGAAATCATTATCCGTACTTTATCCGCTATTGGTCAGATTGAAGTAGCGGTAAAAACGTTCTGGGCTAAGCTTGGCGAGAACTTACCGCACCCATCTTTACAGGATCTTGGCTACGTAATGGCAAATACAGAAGTTATTCATAACAATGCTTATGAAAGGCTACTCACTATACTCGGTCTTGAAGACGTATTTGAAGAGAATCTTAAATTGGAATGGATACAGGGCCGTGTAAAGTATCTTAAGAAGTATACACATCGTTATTATAAAGATAAAAAGAAACAATATCTTTATGCTATTATACTCTTTACGTTGTTTGTAGAGAATGTATCACTTATGAGTCAGTTCTACATTATTAACTGGTTTGCACGTAATAAGAATCTGCTTAAGGATACTGATCAACAGGTTAAATACACTCGTAACGAAGAGCATATTCATGCTCTTGTTGGTATGAAGATTATTAACACTATTAGAGAAGAACACCCAGAACTCTTTGATGAAGAGCTTACAGAAAGAATTCTTGCTGAAGCTAAAGAAGCATATGAAAGCGAAGCAAAGATTATCGATTGGATGGTTAACGGCATCAATGAAGACGGATTAACTGCAGCTCATCTTAAAGAGTTTGTAAAAGACCGTATTAACGAATCTCTCAAGGGTATTGGTTTTCCAGAAGTATTTGAAACGGATACAAAGTTACTAAAGGAAACAGCGTGGTTTAGCGAAGAGCTGTTAGGTAATAATATGGTTGACTTTTTTTCGTCCAGGCCCGTTGAATACTCTAAAAAGTCACAATGTTTTGACGAAGATGCGTTATTCGGTGAATAAATTGATATTCTATAGGTCGTGTGATGTAAATAATAAAGATGAGAAAACCATATTTTTATATAATAAGACATATACCCACACAAAAGTATTATGCAGGATGTAAGATAAACTCAAAAGCTAATTCTTTTAATTTTATGACTGAAAAGGGATACCAGACAACATCTGATATTATTAAGAGATTAATTCAAAAAGATGGACTGAGTGCATTTGAAATAATTAGAATAAAACACTTTACAACACCAGAAGAAGCTTTGACATACGAAATGAAATTCTTGACAAAAGTAAATGCGGCTGAGCATCCAATGTTTTATAACAGACATAATGGAGGAAAGAACTTTGTTAATAAGGGAGGGTATAAGCTGTCTGAACATACAAAGCTAAAAATGAGAAAGCCGAAATCGCAAGAAACTGTTGAAAAGCAAAATCAGGAAAAGAGAACAAGAAGTAAAGATGTTTACAATAAAATGGTTGCAACGCGTAAAAGCCGATACACGTCCTGGCATACAGCGGAACAGATTGAACGCATAAAGCAACATAACGCCACTTGGTGGAATGAAGAGAATAGAAGAAAGCACTCTGAAAAAATGAAAGAAGTGCATAAATTGAACCCTATAAGTGAAGAAACAAGACAGAAGCATAGAGAAAAAAGCAAGGGAGCTAATAACGGTATGTTTGGCAAAAAACATAATGAAGCAACAAGAGAAAAGTTGAGATTAGCTTGGCAAAAACGAAAAGAAGCGAAGCTATTTCTTGAAAATTAACAAAAATAATATAATATAAACACTATAAACACTATAAACACTATAACTATGAGTAACAAGAACATTTACTGGCTGAATAGCGACTCCCGCAAGTTCCTTGAACGTGGTTATCTCCTGGACGGAGAAACTGCCGAAAAGCGTATAAGAGATATAGCTGAGACAGCTGAAGATTATCTTAAGTTGAAAGGTTTTGCAGATAAGTTTGAAAGCTATATGCACCAAGGTTTTTATTCCTTAGCTTCTCCTATCTGGTCAAACTTCGGTCGTAATCGCGGTTTACCTATCTCGTGCTTCGGTTCATACATTGACGATGATATGGATGCCATTCTGTACAAGATTTCAGAAATAGGTACTATGTCAAAAGCAGGCGGTGGTACATCTGCTTACTTTGGTAAAATACGTGCACGTGGTACCCCAATCTCGTCTGGTGGTGAATCTACTGGTGTACATCATCAATTAACTGTATTTGAATCGTTAACTGATTATATTTCGCAAGGTAACGTGCGTAGAGGTTCATTTGCTGCGTACCTACCTATCGATCATAAGGATATTGAAGAGTTCTTAAAGATTAGAAGTGATGGAGACGACATACAAAATCTTTCTATCGGTGTTTGTGTAACCGATGAATGGTTGAAGTCTATGCTTGATGGTGATAAAGAAAAGCGTCGTATCTGGGGTTTAGTTATTAAAAAGCGTTTCGAGTCTGGTTATCCTTATATCTTCTTTACTGATAATGCTAATAATCAAGCACCACAGGTATATAAAGACAAGAACATTAAGATTAACCAAAGTAATCTCTGTACGGAGATTATGCTATCAAACGATAACGAAGAATCGTTCGTTTGTGATTTGTCTTCTCTTAACTTTGAGCAATGGGACAACTGGAAGAATACCGATGCAGTAGAAACATTAGTATACTTCCTTGATGCTGTAATGACTGAGTTTATTAATAAGACCGAGAAAATGAAGTTCATGGTACACCCAAGAAACTTTGCTATTAATCAGCGTGCGCTCGGTATCGGTGCTCTTGGTTGGCACACATACCTTCAATCCAAGATGATTGGGTTTGAAACAATGGAAGCAAAGCTACTTAATACTCAAATATGGAGTTTTGTTCGTAAGAAAGCAGATGCTGCTACAGCTCAAATGGCTGTAGAATATGGTGAACCACCTTTACTTAAAGGTTACGGTCGCCGCAATGTAACTACATTAGCTGTAGCGCCTACTACCTCCAGTTCGTTTATTCTCGGTCAAGCTTCTCCTTCAGTTGAGCCTCTCAACTCTAACTACTTTGTAAAAGACTTAGCTAAAGGTAAGTTTACGTATAAGAACCCTTATCTTGAAGCTTTACTTGAAACAAAGAAAAAGAATACAGAGGGGGTATGGAAGTCCATTCTCGTAAAAGGTGGTTCTGTACAACACTTAGAGTTTCTCACCCCAGAAGAAAAGGCTGTATTCAAAACTTTCGGCGAAATTAGCCAAAAAGAAATAGTAATTCAAGCTGCAGCTCGTCAAAAGTATATTGATCAAGGTCAATCATTAAACCTAATGATTCCACCTAACACTAAACCAAAAGATGTCAACGAGTTAATAGTATTTGCTTGGGAGAACGGTATTAAGAGTCTTTACTATCAACGCTCTGCTAATCCAGCTCAAGAACTTGCTCGTTCGATATTAACCTGTTCAAATTGCGAGTCGTAATGGGGCTTGAGTTAGATAATACACGCTGTGTTTGCAATAATATTTCGTATAAAGAAATTATACATCTTGTTGATAAACACGAAGATATAAATTCTATAGAAGGCTTGCAACAGTATTGTAATTGTGCGGACAGGTGTAGTAAATGTAGTGATGATGTCCAAAAAATTATTGATTTTTTTAGAAAAGAACAATAATTATTATTGCTATGAAACTAACTAACTACAATAGTAGCGCATACAGACCAACATCTCTCGTTGAACAACTATTCAACAGGGATCCGTTCGATCACCCTTTCTTTTGGGGTGACGTCAGCCGTACAGGAGATACTGTACGGTTTAAAGAAGGGGACGAGCTCACCGTAGAGGTGGATCTTCCCGGTGTACCTAAAGATAAAACAAACGTTACAGTAGAAGGTAGAGTTGTAACGATTGAAGGAGCTCGTAAGGTTATCCATAAAGGTGGAACCCAAGAAGAGACCTTTAGTCGCAGTTTTACTGTCGCTAATACGTTTAATCTTGACAAAGCTAAAGCCGTACAACAAGACGGTGTCCTTACTCTAACCTTTCCAAAAAATAAGGTAGAGTCTGGTGGCAAAAAGGTTATTGATATTGATTAACAACTTGGCAAGGTACGTGGGGGAGGGAGAAATCTCTCCCCTTTTTTATTGTAAGTATTAATATGAAAAAGTATTTTGTAATAGTATTAACATCCTTGTTTTTTGCAGGGTGTTTAGGCCTTCCTAAATTCAATACACCTAAAGTAGACACAACTACGTCTGCAGCGGTTGTAGTGAAAGCAGAGGACACCAAAAAGCAAGTTGATGCTGCAGCAGAAGCTAATGCTAAAGTTGAAGCAGCACGTAAAGAAATGGAATTACAATATGCTAAGTTTAGAGATGGTTTACAGAAAGCATACGATGATAGAACTAAATTAGATGACGCTAATTTTGCAAAAATAGGAGAATTAAATTACGGTATATACATTGTTACTCAAGAGAAGAAGAAACAAGACATTAACACACTTATAGCTCACTTACGTTCAAAAGAAATAATGAACCGTACAGATAAGACTACTCCTGAACAAAAGACAGCTATAGCTAAAGAAGTAGATGATGAAAAAACAAAAACTATAGATCAATTATATCTCAAATACAATGCGCAGGTGGAATTAGCTATATCTCAAAAATCTCAGTTAGATAATGCAGAGGCTTTAATTGCCCAAAAAGAAAAAGAAAAAGAACAACTAAGACAAGCACAACAAGTCACTATTAATAAAATACAGGCTGAAAAGGACGCTGAACTTGCGCGATTAAAAAGAGAAGCTGCAGATCAATTAGCAATTGCTAAAGCCAATCAAAAAGCAGAAATGTTAGGTTATATTATTAAAGCCTTGGTAGGGGTAGGTATACTATTCTTGGTACTTGCTATACTGTTAAAGAGTATTAGTATGGGTATTGGCGCATTAGCTTGTTTAGCGTTAGCATATGTAGCTGCTACTGTACCTATATGGGTAATTGGTAGTGTTGTAGGTGTAGTAGTATTACTACTAATTTGGGAATCTCACGGGTCTAAACTTAAAAAGACTCTAAAAACTACCCCGCCGACAACTCAATAACATTAGTATCTGTTACCTTAGCTTTTGCTTTTCCGGTTAATTGAGCTATAATCTCTTCTCGGGTAGCTACTAATATGTTAGTGTTACCCTGAGGTAAATTGAGATACCCGTCATTCTTAAGACGTTGTATTTCTTTCTTACCTTCGATTTCAAGTTTTTTAAGCTCTTTAACAGTATCTGCCTTTTTAGCTTGTAAATGTATTTTGTTGACAGTTTCAATAGCACCGGTACTTGCAGCTATTAAGCTTGCTAACCCTGCCATCATTTCAGGATCACCAGTAGCTACTGTTAGTTTTTGTAATTCCATTATACTCTTAACACTATTTTCCACCAATTCAGCAGAGTGCTGTAATACAAACGTTTGCATTTCTTCGTTTGTTTTTGGTGGTATAGCAGTAGTCTTTACTGGTACATTATCTTCTACCTTTTCTTTAGATTCTTCAGGTGTGTTCAATCCAGCTATAACAGCATCGATTTGATCGATAACGGATTGATTGTCTGTGGAATTTTTGTCCGGTAATGGTGGATTCACTAAGAATATTTAGGCAAGCAGTTGAGTTATCAAGCTCTTAATATATACTACGTCATTATGTCATTCCCAGTTAACATTAAATTCGTAAAGACACACGATTTAGCTGTGCTACCAAAGTTTAATCATTCAGACCCTTATACAGGTGATTCTGGTATAGATCTTACAGCAGTTGAGCAAGTTACTGTACCCGCTAAGGGCTATGCAGTAGTACCTGTAGGTCTTAAATTAGGTTACGTTACACCAGGTTATTGGATCCGTGTAGAGGGTCGTTCTGGTGTAGGTTTTAAGAAACATATTTTTCCTCATTTCGGTATCATTGATAACCCTTATAGAGGTGATATGGGTATTAAGCTCTATAACTTCGGTACAGAAGACCAGACGTTTAAAGTTGGTGATAAGATTGCTCAACTCATTGTTTATCCTTTAGTTCAAGCTGATATTGAATGGACAGATCAAGTAAGTGAAACCACTCGTGGTGAAAAGGGCTTCGGTGCTTCTGATAAAGCAGTTGATGCTGTTACAACATATAACAACAAAATGAGTGCATTTTCACCTACAGAGGTTACAATTGTAGCAGATAACGACGGTGGCTTCTCGGTTAAACCTAAAAAGAAATAATGACAATTAACGAACAGTTAATGAATATATGGGTAGAAGCATACCGGCCAACTAAATTAGCCGATATGGTTCTATCTGAGTCTTTACGTGCATTTGTAGAAGAATGTAAACGAAAAGAAGAAATACCTAACCTATTACTTGTAGGTAACCCGGGTACTGGTAAAACTACATTAGCTAAAGTTATTATAAATGAATTACTTGATGCGCAGTACCTCTACATTAACGCGAGCGAAAAGAACGGTATCGACGAAGTCAGATCCTCTATTCTTTCGTTTGCTCAAACTAAGAGCCTGGATGGCAAAATTAAGATTATCTTTCTGGACGAGTTTGATAACTTTACTGATGCCGGTCAAAGAGCTCTGCGTAATGTTATGGAAGAGTATGCTGGTAATACCCGTTTTATCCTCACTGGCAACTATTTACATCGTATTATCCAACCGATTCAGTCTCGATGTCAAGTTTTCACTGATTTTACTCCTCCTATTGGAGAATATGCTAAACGAATAAAGTATATACTACAGCAAGAAAAAATAGCTATTGAAGCTGGTCAAGTAGAACGTATCAAAGAAGTTATTCGTTATTACTATCCGGATTTACGTAGAATTATTAACTACATACAACGCAGCGTTATTGATAATAAGCTCGTTATACAAGACGTTATTAATAACGAGGGATTCGCCCAAGATATCCTTAGTAAAATTGAAGATAAAGAAGATTTAATGTCTATACGTAAGTTCGTTATAGAATCAGAACAATCCTTTGGTAATGATTACCCAAAGTTAATGAAAGATTTGTTTAATTCTGTTTATAAAAGCTCAATGAAGGAGGATAAAAAAAGACTTGCATTGCTGCAAGTCTCTGAATATCTGTATCGATCAGCTTTAGTAATGGATCAAGAAATCAATTTCTTTAGCTGTCTTATTGCTTTAAGTCAATTATGATAGGTAAGAGTTTGGGTGAGCTTTAATAGTCACACCATCTTTTGGATGACCACCTGGTAGGTAAGCACGTTTTACTTGTTCTGACTCTTCCATAGGACCGTCTTCACGGGTGCCTGCTTCTTGGCCAGTTAATTGTTGAGCTGGTGCTGGTTCTGCATTAGAAGAACTTGCCCAGCACTCTTCTTTAACAGATCCATCTTCACCCCAGCACTCATCTACTAATCTGTTTTCTTCCATGTTCCAGCATTCATCTTTTACATGGTGCTTTAGATCTGATTCATCGTAAACTTCTTCTAAACAAGTGCATGGGTTTGTATGACACTTAGGGCACGGGGCTTCCATGTCATTACCCATCATTTCCATTTCATTACATTGACAAACATCTCTTTTACATATAGGGCAAATTTCTTCAGCAATAGTTGCTGTTTTTGGAAACATATGACCATAATACGTTACTACTTCTGAAGCACCATCGCCATCATTCGTATAATAAAGTATATTGCCTGCAATAATTTCTGCTTTTCTTGCATCAACTTTACGAGTCGCCATAGCCCAATTTTCAATATTTGTAAATGCTAAGCTAAGTACTTCATCTTCAGACATACCTGGTTTTGCACCAGCAAGAGCCATTTTTTCAAAAGCGTAAATGTCGTAATCTTCTTTATTGTTTTCTGTTTCTCCCATATTTGCATTAGAACTCATCATACCAACATCTTCTTCAACTCGTTCTTCTTCATTACCGTCTTCTCGTAAAATGTGTATATAGAGGCTATCTAAAGCTTGTTCTGATTCTTTTAATGTTTTTGGCTTTAGTTTATTCTTTGGAAGTGGCTTATAACCAGTAGAAGGCTTTGTATCATCATAGTCGTTTGCACCGACGCCTGGTTTTTTATTCTTTTCTGCTAACTCGTAATTACCATTCTTAACCCAATTTTCATCATGACCTAAATGATTTTGTTCTTTTGTTTCTGGAGTGTCTTTATTGGATTTCCACTTTTGTGGTTTTTGATTCTCTCCATTGTCGCGTCTATTATTTTGTGAAATAGGAGCAAGATTTACACCTGTGTCAATTGCTTCAATAATAGATAATGGAACAGTAGTAATGTTACTGAAATAGCCTGGAGCTTTTTCTTGATAAATATCTGCATGTGTAGCAGGTAAGCGAATATAACCATATGAGCCGTATTGGTTATTAGGTGTGTGTAAACGAGCCACACGCAAATTGTAACCTGTTTTTTCTGCATCTTCAATACGTGCTTTTACTGTCTCGTTTAGTTCTTTAAAAGCGTCTAAGCTCTTATAATTGGATTTAAGCTTAATAATATCACCCTCCAAGAACCCAGCGCCTTCTTTATAGCGAGCCGTTATAGTTTCATATAGAGGGATAAACTTACTGTTCTTCATAAAATGTATATTATTACTTATGTTTTTATACTTTGTTCCTAAGTAATTTACATGCCATCTATTAGTTTTAACGGTCTACAGAAGGTAGTATCTACTAAAAAGCATAACTATGTGGATGTACACTTGGATTTTGCCGACCCTATAGTAAGAGATGTACAGGTTGATTATGACGGTGATGCAATATCTAACTCTCTTACTAACCTATTTAATACAATTCCTGGTCAAAACTTATTAAATCCCGAATATGGATTAAATTTGGTGCAATTTGTGTTTGAACCAGCTACTAATGCTACCGCTCACCTAATAGGTAATCATATAATGGATAACGTTAGTAATTTTGAACCACGAGTACAAGTCCAGAATGTTAACATAACTGTCAATAAAGACGAGCAAACCTTTACTATTGTATTAAGTATTTTGATACCAGCTCTTAATCAACAAATCATCTTACCGGGTGTTTTAGACAAAAGCGGGTTTACACTTCTAACATAACGATGAATACAGCTTCAGACAATAAAGATCTTAATATAGCAAATAATGAATACGTAGCATTTGATGCTCTTTCATTAAGAAGCTTTATTACAAGTCGTTTAAACAACAGCGGCATTATTACAGACCAGAACTACGAAGGTTCTAATATTACGGCTATTAATAACATTATAGCATACGCTTTCCACGTTCTTTTATACTATCAGAATCAAACAGCAACCGAATCCTTGTTTAGTGAAGCTCAGCTTTACGAAAACATGAATCGTATAGTTAAGATTCTAAACTACGCTCCAATCGGTGCACAAACTTCTACTTTATCATTTTCAGTTTCAGCAGGACCAAATTTAGCTCCAGGCTACTATACAATACCTCGCTATACTTTACTCCGTGCAGGTAATGCAACGTATTCATTCAATGAAGACATTACTTTTACAAGAGTGCTTTCTGGTGTTACAGAAGAACTAACAACTGTAGGTAATCAGTACTTGTTGTATCAGGGTAGCTATATAGAGTACCCGCTTTACACGGCACGCGGTGAAGCTAATGAAATTGTTTATTTAATTCCAGGTACCAATGTTATTATAGATCATTTTAATATTGATGTATATGTAAAGAAAACCAATTCTACTGGAGAATGGACAAAATGGACAAAGACTGAATCTCTTTATCTACAAAACGCCACTGACACCACATACGAAATACGTTTAAACAGTAATAAGAATTACGAACTTAAATTCGGTGATAACATTAACGGTGCTCAATTAGATGTTGGTGATGTTGTAGCAATATACTATTTACAATCAGCAGGTACAACAGGAGAGGTGGGTGTTGGTGCTATTAATGGTCAAAGCGCTGCATTATACACTACCGGCCAATTTGCACAAATACAGCCTCAAGTCACAAGTAGTGATTTAAATCTATTAGATGATGTAAGCATTCTAAATCTACAATTCTCTAATACTAACATTTCTACTACATTTACAGATATTGAATCAGTAGATAGTATTCGCTCTAATGCTCCAGCTTCATACAAGTCTCAGTACAGGGTAGTAACTTCTGCAGACTATGAGTCATATATTAAAGCTAATTTTGCAAACATTATAAACGATGTAGCAGTATTAAGCAACAATGACTATGTAAATGGACATTTACAGTATCTTTATAATATTGGTCTAACTAACCCAGGAGTTGATTATAGAGTGCTTTACAATCAAATGGCTTTTGCTGATGCTTGTAACTTTAATAATGTATATGTATATGTTTTACCTAAAGCTACAAAGCTTTTAACTAACAATTATATAAACTATCTTACACCAGCTCAAAAACAATTAATCATTTCTACTATTACTGATAAAAAGAGTTTAACATCTGAAGTTATTGTAATGGACCCAGTGTACTTGGCAGTAACAACAGGTACAGGTGTTAGTACTACTGTAACAGCAAGCGACATAGCCAACTCTCAATTAGTGATTACGTTGAAACGTGGTGCTAAAACACCGGTAAGCGTAATACAAAGCAATATACAATCTATATTTGAATCTTATTTCAATCCTTCCAGTTTAACTTTAGGATGTACAATTAATGTTTCAGATATTACCGGTAGTATATTAGCTCTAACTGATGTACAATCAGTACAAACAATAAACGGTACAGAAACAGTTAATGGTGTGTCATTAATTGTATATAACCCATCTTATCCAAACAACGATATTACATCAACCTCAAAAACATTCACTGTACAGCCATTCCAAACAGTATATTTAAATGATATTACTGAGCTACTCTCCCGTGTTGTAGTACAACAAGAAGTATCTCAAAACGCATCAATAGTAAACTTCTAATATGGCTACCCCGCTAAGTGTTCTTCAAGGTATTACGGTTAGTGGATCAAACAGTTCACTTAGTGGCTTTACTTTAGCTACTCCTTTCAGTTATTCACTCACGTTTCCTGCTTCTGCTGGTATCACGCCTGCAGCAGTAACATCAACCTATAGTTTAATGTGGTGGTTTGGTGATGGTACATATAGTACAGATTATTCTCCTACTCACATTTATAATTGGCCAGGTATTTATGAAGTAAAAGTAGCACTATTCAATAATGCTACTAACATACCACCATCAACATTTTCTGTATTAGTTACAGCGGTTAGTTTCGTTAAAGATACGTTAGCCTGGGATTATACTAATTGGAACAGTATCATGGTAGGGCAGTTGTCTGCTGGTGCTTGCTTCTTTGGTTATCAAGGATGTAAGTCTGGTACTCCTACTTCAGGTCCTGTACCACTTACATTCAATTACTATACAAGTATACTCAATAACAGCGCATTAAACTTTCGTTTATACTCTCAAGGCTCTTTATCTCAACCTTATACGGAAATTGAACAAACGCAGACATCAGATTTGCGCCCGGCTTGGCGGTTTACTACAGTTTCTGCTAATCCTTTAGATGAAGGTACCATTATTACTAATTACCAACCAATTAGTAGTACACCTATTATAATTGATGCTAATGGTAATTATAATCCTAACGGTACATTAGTAGGTCTTTCAGGTTCTGGTAATTTTTACTATATAGACGATATACCTTCTGTAAAGGTTTCATCCACACCCGTTAGTGGTGTAATTGTACCTTATCAATCTGTTAACCCAACTACTATATGGGTTACATTAGATACTACATACGTACCTAATTTACCTGGACCAGATTACATTGATGTACCTTCGTATTCAAATTCTTTAGTTGCGTTATCATCATATTATTATGTACAGCGCTTCTTACCTGATCACGTAAATGTAACATTAAACGGTACTATACCATTAAACACTACATATTGGCCAGGTGTTGAAAGTCAATTTGTAACAATGATAAAGAGTCCGTCTGCTGTTGGTACCGCAGCATTTTTATCGAATGTTTCTCTGTTTAACTACCCACTTAATGCAGGTACTACTAATGTGGGTAATTCGTTCCAGGTTTCATTATCTTCTACCAATTATACTTCTGCAAGTAGTGCATCATTTAATTTAAGTACAACAGGTTTAACAGGTAACTCTTTACAATACACGATAACAAGATTTGATCTTAATGGTAGAGATGCAGGTGGTTATTATCTTGGTACTTTTACACCTTATACAGTAGGGGCTGCTACATTAAACGTATACAATTTAACTACCCCGAGTTATAGTGGCTTTGCATATACTACAGATCTTACACCGAGTGTGTCTGCAGGCTATAACCCAACACTTATACCTTGTGCATCAGCTGCTACACTTCGCTATATTACCAATCAACCTAATTCGGTAGGTGGTTATGGTATAGCAGGTGTAAGCCCGGTGTTCTACGTAGTAGACTTCGATAATACATATTTTGCTCGTAAGATTAATGGCAATTTTGATTTTAGTGCACAATTAAAATCCTATGCTTTACAACCGTCAATTAATCAAAATACAGTACTGTTTGATAACTACTTAGCTGCAGTTGCCGGTACCAGTGCTACGAATGATGATACGTACGGTGGTGTAGTGTATGAAAGAATCGCTAATTATGTAAAAAATATAGCTGATTTAAACACTGCTAATGTTAATAGTTTTTATTCTCAGGCTGAATCGTTAGGCTTAACACTTGATAACTACAATTACGATATTCCGCCTACATTGCGTAGAGTAGTAGATATGTATACCACCCAACAAAGTGTCGTGTGGGGTGCAAGATCCCAATATGCACGTAATTTTTCGTTAAGCGCTGGATTACCTAATTTAGGCGGTATACTATCAGAGTATATTATTAACACTACTATTGTTTCAGCCGGGCAGAAAATAGTAGCTAATGATTTGTTTAATTCCCAAAACTTTGAGCTAATAGAGGTACCTAAGATTACGAGCTACAGTAGTGTTACAGCACGTGGCTTGGGTAATCTTTTACCTACTAAAGCATATCCTGTTTCATCTTATCCTTTAACAGCTTATCCTTTAAGTGCGTTCTTCGGTTGGGGTTTACAGACACCAGTATCTCAAAATTATAGATTCTTTGTATATAACGGACAAGTAGACGGTCAACAAGTTGAAGGTTTAGTTAGTTGGGATGACCCGTATACCACGTTATCTGAATTATCTGGAACAAATCATGCAGACTGGGTAAAAGATGGTGGTATCTTAGAGTCAATTTATAACTATTATATGCATCAAGGATTGGGGTTAATTAAACAATAATATGCCAGTTTTTAATACAATTAGTACATTAGCAAGTGCCTCCAGTGTATCTGGTGGTGGTGATTCAACCCAGCCTTATTCGTTTCAAGACTGGAGAATACGTAATAACAACATAACATCTTCGGATCTAACCGCTCAATACAATGCTTATGTAACCAGCTGGTACGTAAACAAGGGTTTATCAAATGCGGTTTCAGTTAATTATGTAAAAAATTATTATCAAACATTTTTACAAACTTTAGGTATAGTTGCTCGTACACCTGAAGAACAAACATTTTTTAGTGAGGTAAACATTAATGATAACATAAGCTTACAGGCTACTATTACTGCTTATGCTCGTAGATTAAAAGACATATCTGTTTATTTAGCCAATAAACGTAATCATATATCTTATACTAAACTTAAAAATAATCTCACAGGCACAAGCACTTCTTTAGAAAGACTTTTCTACAATTACCTCTTAACTGCTTTCACTCGTAAGGTTACCCCAGATGGTATTATATTAAACGGTTTTACTATAACAAACCCGGATATTTTAACTTCTTTACCTTATTTAAATACTGTATCATCTCAATTTAGTATAGAGATAGAAGAGCTTTACGATACAAACAATTACTTTGATAGAGACCCATCTGTCTCGATAAATACATATACTACTACAACTACATCTGAGGCTTCAGCTGCATTTTATAATGCTGGTGAATATAATATTCCAGAAGAGTACTTAATATCTCAGGCTGTAGCAGCAGTAGCTACAACAAACTCTCTTTCAATGACAACCACTTTACCAACTTATTGGACATTTATATCAGATGGTGCAACAACCACATACACGTTATCTAATATTACCTCTTCCCGTGCAAGCGACTATCAGGTGACCATTGATGGTGTAACACAAACACCTGATAGTAGCTATACTGTTAGTGTACAGAACCAAACATTAACGTTTAATGACATACCGCCAATTGGTAATACTATTTTAATTGTAAAACGCTACTAAACTATGTCTTCTTTAATAAAAATTAATTCAAACATGCTGTACACCGCTACCACAAGCGGTTATTCAGGCGTGAGCGGTTATAGTGGCAATACATCTGGTTATTCTGGTTTTTCTGGTACAGCAGGTATAGGTGGGTATAGTGGTTATAGTGGTATATCTGGTTGGTCTGGTACTTCTGGTAAATCTGGTTATTCTGGTCCAACCGGTCCTTCGGGATATAGTGGTATACCTGGTGCGGCTGCAAGTTCAGGTTATAGTGGTTTTTCTGGTATCTCTGGTTACTCGGGTATCTCTGGTAAGTCTGGTTATTCAGGTTCCGGAGTATCTGGTTACTCTGGTTTTAGTGGTACCGGTACTTCTGGTTATTCTGGTATCTCTGGTTTTAGTGGTATATCAGGTTTTAGCGGTATTTCAGGTTATTCTGGCATTAGCGGTTATTCCGGCTATTCTGGTATAAGTGGCTATTCCGGTACCTCTGGTTATTCCGGTTACTCAGGTACTTCCGGTTACTCCGGTAACAGTACTTCCGGTTACTCCGGTATAAGTGGTTATTCTGGTATCTCTGGTTTTAGTGGTTTTAGTGGAACAAGCGGCTACTCTGGTATTTCAGGTTATTCCGGTATTTCTGGTTATTCCGGTACATCAGGTTATAGTGGTTATTCTGGTATTTCAGGGTACTCTGGTATTTCAGGTTATTCAGGCTATAGTAGCCATTCTGGTTATTCTGGTATAAGTGGTTATTCTGGTTTTTCAGGTACTTCAGGTTATTCTGGTATTAGTGGTTATAGCGGTATTTCAGGTTATAGTGGTATAAGCGGTTATTCTGGTTATTCTGGTACATCTGGTTACTCAGGTATATCAGGCTTTAGTGGTATACCAGGTGCTTATGCAGCTTCAGGTATTTCAGGGTATTCAGGTTATAGTGGTATATCAGGCTATTCTGGTATTTCAGGTTGGTCTGGTACAACAGGTGGTTCAATATACGGACGTACATACTTTTTAGAAGAAATAGCAAGCGATCAAAACTCTTCCACATATGAAGTAATGGCTTTACAGCCAGGTGGCGGTGGAACAACAGTTAACGACGATTATATAGCAATTACTTCAAGTACGGGGTTAACAGCTTTCGGCTGGTATTTAACACCAATTGGAGAGCCTGGTTTAACAGAAATACCCCCAGGTCTTTGGGATGTCGAATTTTATCGTTACGTAACAGGTGGTACAGCTAATTTTGTATTCAGTGTATATACGTATTCAATGACCACCAGTAGCACTGGAACGTTTATATTAAGTGCTGATTCTGGTACGGTTTCAGATACAACTTCAACTTATCAAAAATTAGCTACAGTTACAAGTAACATTACAACTCTATCTGCTACAGATCGTATTTTATTACAAGTTTCAGCATATACTTCAAGTGTTTCTCCTGTTACAGCTGCTTATCAATATAATGGTAGTTCAGTATTTACGGTATTACGTACACCTATAGGGCAAGGTGTTTCAGGTATATCAGGCTATTCTGGCTTCAGTGGTAACAGCGGCTTTAGCGGCATCAGTGGCTATTCAGGCATTTCTGGTTATTCAGGTTACTCTGGTAACAGTGGTTATAGCGGTATATCTGGTTTTTCTGGTATAAGTGGTTACTCAGGTATCTCTGGTTATAGTGGCTATTCCGGCATTTCAGGTTATAGTGGTATAAGCGGTTATTCCGGTATTTCGGGTTATAGCGGTTACTCCGGCATCAGTGGTTACTCAGGTATCTCTGGTTGGTCTGGCTATTCAGGCATTTCTGGTTATTCAGGTT